>ENA-ORNR01001729-ORNR01001729.1-human-gut-metagenome-genome-assembly--contig:-NODE-1729-length-19158-cov-10.515573_pt1 | contig 19158 bp, 31 predicted proteins | sample MGYA00242114_ERZ509020 | MGnify/ENA primary metagenome ERZ509020 (study PRJEB26280, sample SAMEA2338758) | human gut metagenome | biome: human gut; feature: human-associated habitat; material: faeces...
TCCACGCAGTCACTGCCGCTGCCGTTCACCTTAATGTCAAAGCGCTTGAGCTGTCGTGAAAAAGCGTCAAGATTTGAAAGCGTCGTACCCTTATAATTTTCCGATGGGTCAAGAGTTTCAAGTACATCTGTAAGTGTCTTACCCTTCTGCTGATACATTCCCTTTTCAATTGTAATATTTTCAAAATTTGCCATTTTGCCTGTTCTCCTTTGTCAAACAACATCTTTTATATTTCTTTCCGCTTCCACAAGGGCAAGGTGCATTCCTATGACTATTCTTAGGTGGCTTATATATAACGGTAGCGAGAAAAGATACACTACAATCTCGTGTATAATACTCACATATGTCAGCAGGTTCTTTAGTTATATGGGCTTTCATTCTTGCTCACTCCTCATCCATCTTTGCCCCACAATCAGGACATTCATTAGGTATTATCAAATGTGGCAATAATTCATATGGTTCTAAATAATGTCCACATTCAGAGCAATAATAATAATCTCCATCATAATCATAATCTTTTATCCATTCAGCCATTACCATTACCGCACTTTCTCTCACCATAACTACAGAAATCGTCTGGGTTCATACAGAAGTGATTGAATAACCTTGTACAAACCGACTGCCCAAATGTATCTTTTGAGAAGTATTTACAGTCCTTACATCTTACAACTTTTTGTGCATCAGTGACAGGGGCTTTTTTAATAACATCAAGAATATCATTGTTATACTCTGATATGCAATCTTCCCACTCACCATAATACTCACAATCGTCCATAGCATTTTCTACAGCATTGAGTAATGCTTCACGCTCTATGTATTCAGGCATTTTCTTCACCGTCCTCAATGGGCTGATTCCAACAGTCAATGCAGTGGCGACCTTTTTTGCAATCTTCCATACTCACCAATCCTAATTCATAAGGACAAAGTGTATCAGGTGTTCCGTCATCACCAAGCGGAGCATTTGGATAATTCTTCAAAAACTCACTCAAATAAGTCTTCTGTGGGTGTTCATCGCTCCATCTTTGCACGATTGAAACCGCCTTTTCAGGATAATTTTTTTCAAAACTTACACACGATAAATTTTCAAATGTCCCATTGTTTGTAGGGTATAAAGGACATTTTTTGCAATTGATTTTGCATATTCCGTATTTTGATTCTGTCGCTCTTGTCATCCTTTTCTTTTCCGCAAAGTAATTTTCAGTTTTCGTACAATCAATCATTATGTAAAATCCTTTCTTTTTACCGATAATATTTTATCAATTTTAATAGTTGTTTTAGGTACTTTTCTTTTTAATATAGGCACATTCATTCTGTAATGTTCTAAGATAATGTCTCTAATATTTATGTACACAATATCTGTAATAAGTGGAATAAATAGTAGCATACATTCTCCACCAACCGTTTCATTTCCTCTCCAAGATACCGCTTGTTCTCTGCAAATAAAGAACAATACAACTGTAACAATAACACTTGTAAATGAAATTCCAACCCTTAATCGCTTTAATGTTAATATAAGTTTATCCATAAAAAATTTCCTTTCTTTAAATGATATATATAAACCCACCGCCAACCTTGCCTCATTTAGAACATTTCATTGTAGGTATAACATTCTGATGATAGTTTGCATCATCATATCCGCTTTTTGTTTTGGTATGTCCGCAGTATTCACACTCAAATATAGCCTTAAAATCCCTGCATTGTGGTTTATAAGTATTGATAATAGGTTTCAATCCTTGTTCCGCAAAGTATTCAAGTATAGCATCATACTGCTTTCTATCAAATGATGCCCATTTAGATTTTTGTGTAATACAATGTTCTTTGTATGATATATCAAACAGAACTGTATCAGGAAGGTCATACCATCCATTATAGATGATAACATCTCCATAAAACCACTTATAATAAAGACCTTTCTTTCTATGCGGCTTGAATGTCATTTTCACAGAATTATCATACTGTGCGTATTGCCCGATTGTGTAACTATGAAATGTTACTTTTGATACCGACATCATACCAAAGTCGCTATACTTTACGATTGTGATTCTCTGTCCTGCCTCAAGATTTGTATTTTTGAATTGTTCCGCTATACTGTCAACTTCTGTAAGAACCTTATACATAACCGTTTTAAGTTCGGGAATTGTAATTGCTCTGACAATGCCGGCATTCAACTTGAATTTATTTGCATAAATCCATTCTTTCATACAAGCCTTATATAAATTAAAATCTTCATCCTGCCAGGTCTTTTTGATTTCATTTTGGCTGATAATCTCGGTGCTGACATCTTCAATAGTTTCTGCAAGTTCAATATTATGCTGATGTTCTTCTTCACTAATACCATAATCTGAATGGTAAGTGTCAACCTTTTGGCTCTGCTCATCGTAAACATATACATATCTTGCATAATTGTAACCCTGTGGGTCAACGATAAGTTTCAGCTCACCATCACAATATATAGCAACGCAATCAATATTGTACCACTCGACAGTTTCCCTTTCTTCTTCGGTCATCATATCGTAGTCTATTGATGATTGGATTCTACGGTCATCTGTACGGCTTCCGCCCATTCCATCAAAGAATGAATAATCGCTCATCAACTGTTTTTCAAAAAGTGCATAGACCTCTGTGGTAAAATGTACTTCTCTGGAAACCTGACAAGTTTCTCTGCGCTGTTTTTCGTCATAAATTTCGGTGTGGTCAAGGTTGTCATCTTTGTTAGCCTTTAGAGTGGCATTCACGATAGTATAATTAACTTTTTTAACTGTGTGGTTATCTTCGATAATCTTTTCATTTGCTTTGCGGATTTCAGCACGCTTTTTAGCTTCGGCTTCTTCGATTTCTCTCTGCTTCATCTGTTCCTCAAACTCTTTCTGCTTGCGAATTTCTTCGGCTGCTTCAAAATCTACCTTGTTCTGCTGAAACACTTTGCACATTTCTTTATCATCGTCAGTCATTTCCTCCTGCTCATAATGATGACTTAAAATGCTACTTTCATATACACCATAGAAATTGACATCAAAGTAATCCGTCATTGAATCACTATTGTCATAGTTATAACTCTCTGCGAACTTATAAGCATAATGTATAATGGCTTTAATCTCATCGCTTTCAGAACAAAATGGAGAAGCCAGCAGGTCAATGCGAATGCTATTATAATCACTTGTTATTGACCATTTACACATAGGAAATCTCACTCTTAAATGTTTTCTAATTATAGCTGCGATTTCTTTGGTGCTATGGATATGATATTTACTGTAATTATCCTCAATTCCATCTGTTCTTGCCATTTCCCACAAGTTGTATTTTTCGTGTTGCTCAACCTTGCTTTTAACAGGAGAAGAAAATTCTCCGAGACTTTCAGCAAATGAAATTCTGTCTGCGCTCTGCTTTGCATACCACATTTTCTGCTTTCCACTCCAACGGAAACCATTCTCTTTAAGTGCTACAATAATTGAATTTTCAGGCTTACCGTCAAATCTGATTTCAATCCCATTCTTTTCGTTATTCATTGTAATAGTTGTCATAATAAATACCTCTTTCTGTATGTGTTTCGTGTTTTTACGTTGTAGTAATTCATTTACTATAAACATTATAGCAAACGCTTTTATATTTGTCAAGTATTTTTCTCAAAATTATTTCTAATTCTGTAAAAAAAATTCCGCTGGTTTATATGCGGAATTTCCATACAGAAATAATACACCTTTATGTATAGTATTATTTATATACTATACATTATTCTTATAGAAATTAAGAATAGTATTAATTTACATACAATTCCTTATTTAATACGATTCTTATATATATTATTATATTATATATAAATAAGAAATTGTATGAGATAAACCCATTTGTTTCTCTATGGTTAATCGTATAGTAATAATGCACAAATAGGTTTATCTTTATTTGAATAATACTATTATTGAATTGATGAAATTAGGAATTGTCTTTACTGAACCGCCGCCAGCTTATCCAACCAAATTTTAGCAGAATTCATATCTCCACGATTAAGATATATAGTTGACATTGCCGTAATAATAGCATTGTCCGCAACTTCATTATGACATCCGGGAGTGCAGGATTTAGGAAGTTCTGCTTTTGCTTCTTCTCCTTCGTATTCAAAACAAATTTTGTATTTGTTATTAGTCTCTTTGATTGATTTAATGCTTAATCCTTCGACCAATCTTTCATTTAGAATATCAAGCATTGTTTTATTTGTTTTCATCATAACTCATCTCTTTAAGCATTATTTTTACTTTATTGATTTCTTCCTCTGAATGTGGAGTACCGCCCTCGTTCATCTCAATATACCATTTCAGAACTTCTTCTCTGGTTTGGAGTTCGTTGATATTCACAAGGACATTAATTTCCGTTGGAAGTCTATCTTCAAAATCCTTGTAGTAGCATCCGAAGGCAGGGATTTCATTGTTGATAAATCGCATAATGGCTGTGGCTCTTTGCAGACCATCGACACACACGAACCAACCCTCTCTGCTGCCGGAACTCCAATAAGGGCAGTTGAAATAGATAACTCTGCCGGACTCTCCACAACGGAGCAGAAATTCAATATATGCAATCTGCTGTTTCTCCGTCCAAACGTGACCTCTCTGAAAATCTGGATTGAGTTCAAGACCAAATTCTTCTACATTCTCATTGACCCATTTTACAAAGCGGTCAAGCGGCATATTTACTTGATATGAGCCGGGTCTTGTAAACCTCGGAATGTTTTCAAATTTCATTTACTTTACCTCATATTTTGCTTTTATTTCCTTTATGCGTTCCGCTAAAATACCTCTATCATAAAAAATAGAACTTTTGGAATATGACAACTTTCTTTGATGTTCAGGAATAAATACATCTGGGTTTTCAGAATCAACCCAATCAAGGCAATATGAAATACTTTTGTATTCTTCATCTGTCAAATGATTTTTGATTTTTAATAATTCAGACCTTGCTCTTTCTACTGTCCTTGTGCAAAATCCCTTTTGTAATATCAAATCAAGAGATTTGCAAATATCAATTTCTTTCATAATAAAACTTTCCTTCAATCACAACATATAGTGTGTATTTGTCAATAAAATGTCGTTTTTATTGTAGGTTTTATACTAATAATTCCGATGTTCATATTGGCATTTACTTGTTCTTCTCTTTGTATTGAATGAACCGATAATCTATCCTTGTGTTCTCTAAAAAGAATAATCGCTTTTATAATATCATCGGATATACATTCTCCAATAAAATTATAATCGCCTACGCAAGCTATGCCATTAACCACATATCTATGTTTGGTCAAATTTAACATTCCTTTCTATTCTGACATACAAACACCTTATAATCATCAATATACATTTGTCTTGCCTTGGCTTTGGTATAGCCGTAGTATTGTTTTACTCCGTCTATACCATAAACTACCCACGCGCCCCTGATGTTCTTTTCCATAAAGAACACAATTCCACGGTTAATTGTTGCCATCGTAAATGTACTTTCTATCTCCGGCAATATATTTTTTATAATCAATTCTGATGAGTTCCTCATTGCCGATTGTCTTTGCTCCGCTGCCAAATGCAATTCTTCCGTTCATTCCGACAAAGTTAATTGTAATATCACGGTTTACTGCCATAATCTCGGCGTAACATCTTTCAGTGGGTTTTGCTCCGTCTGTAAATGTAAATCCTTCAGATTCAGCCTGTTTCATAAACTGATTACCAGTTTCCGAATCTCCAAGATAAACATATACTCTGCCATTCTTTTTTACAAGTTCTTTAATTGTTCTGTTCATAGTAATCTTTCCTCTCTAATTTAATTATTAGAGCGTATAAGAAAATCCTATCGTCACCGATAGGATTTGATAATCAATTTTCCTATCGGTCAAGCATTAGCACCTTTCCTGTTGGCAGGTTGCTGTGCGTTCATAGGGCTTGCTCCCTCACACACTCTTAATAGGGTACTTTTATTATATAATATAATTTTTAATTTGTCAATAACAATTTTGAAATTTCTCAAAATTATTTTTAGTCAATTTCAAGAAAATCACTCACATTGACATCAAGTGCAACAGCAAGCATACATAATTTTAGCAATGGAACTTTTACATTTTCACGGCTTCTATTAAGCCAAGAATAAATTGAATCCTTTTTGCTTTTAGTAATATCTATTAGCTTATCCATTTTTACATTATATGATTCTTTGCATTCAGGATATTTAGCATAGAGATATTTTTCTACATTATCGGCAATAACAGATTGATTTGTATTTTCCCATTGTAAGTTGAATTGTAAAACTTGTGCTGCAAATTGTTTGTTATATTCCATTCAAACTCCTCCAACATATAATAGTATGGTAATTTATCTACTATTATACTATGTAATATCCTTTTGTCAATTTCTTTCTATGAATACATTAGCATATTGCACGCCAAATTCACGAGCATCTTCGTGATTGTCAAAGTATATATCAATGTTGTTTCCTTTAATTGCTCCACCACAATCCTGCACTTCATATCTGTGACCGTTTATGTAAACAATAGTACCATATGGGAAAACCGAAGGGTCTGCTGCAATAGTATAATCTGATTTTGCAATTTTTCCTGATGCAGTATATACAATTTCATTACCCTCTTTGTCTAACGGTCTGTTGCTTGCATACTGTTCACAGCAAACTGAACACGAGCAATACGCCGTCAAACGAAATTCTCCAAGATTTATATATTCAGGCATATTACCCCCTGTATTGCCTTGTGTTGCATTTTTAGGCACTTTGCTTGTGTTTATATTCATAAGCATAGTTTGCGCCGTAGGTGTGCCTTTCTGCTCAATCAATGACACATTTATATTGTCTGGTGTCATTGCCACTACTTTTGAATGTGAATAGATAAAGAATATTCCCATAACAACGGCAAAAATTATAACAAATATAATTGCCGTCATAGTGAAATATTGCCAAGCCAATTTCCCTTTGTCACTAATTCTCTTTGTAAATTTATTATCTTTCATTTATTTATACCTTTTTTTTACTTTTAGTTAATCGTTTGTGATTTTTTGATGACCCCATAAGATTTTAATATTGCCTTTCTCATCCTTTCCCTTTGTCATTAACGCCTTTAGCATCATTTCGTTAATTCCAAACTTGCTATATAGGTCATCATCTTCGACTTTTTCATCTTTCATAAAAAGGTTCAATTTTTCTTTACATAGAATCATTTTTAACAGATTTCCTTCTATACTGTTTTCATAAGTTACAAAATATATTTTCTTCCATTCCGTAGAAGTGAATCTGATAAATCGAAAATAAAACTGACTCATACTTGCATTATTCCAGTGCAATTCTGGAATAATACACTTATTTACAAAGTCAATATTCATACTGCACGATAATGATTGCTGTGTGCAAATTAAAATACCATTTCTTGTTTTTTTCAGTTCATTACAAATTGATATTCTTTTCTTTAATGTCGTGTTATTTCCGGTAATAACAAACAATGGTCTATTCGGATATAATTCCTTAATTGCTGTGGCATAAGAATAAACATTGTCAACGTGGCGAACACCTATTACAATTCTTTCATTATTCCACTTTTCAATCATCTCAAATACTTTTTTATATTTACTCGACAATTCAGTTGAAGAATATTCTTTGAATGTGTGAGGACAAGCACATATTTTAAGCAAAAGAGTTAATTGATTTAAGATTCTCAACATAGCATCTTTTCTGCTGTTTCCTGTTGCCTTAAATAGATATTGCATTTTATAAAATTCCTCTATTGCTATTGAATATAGTGCTTCTTCTTCCGGTGTGAATTTACAAGTGACATTTTTAATTTCGTAAATTTTCTTGCCTGTGACTTCTTCAAATTTCCTTGTGATTACTGTTTTGTCAAGCAACCTTTTCAATGCTTCTGAATTATATATATCTTGTGTCTTTTTAACAACTCCAAATACAGTGATTTTATCTGGCAGAAAACATTTGCTGAATAATGAATATCCTTTCTTATATGCTGGGAATGGATTATTATATTGTTCATTAAAATCGGAAATAATTTCGCCTTTGGTTTCAGAATCCTTATTTTTATCCACAACATAAACAGTTTCACATTCACACAACATATTAACGCTATTATTGTAAAGCAATTCAAGTTGAGGGTAAATTTCACAAATATTGTTTCGTGTGCTTGTTCCGGTCATACATACTTTGTATTTAACTTTTCTAAAACAACTTAATACTGCTTTTGTTCTCTTGCTATTTTGATTTGATATGTTATCACTTTCATCCATTACAAGCATAACTTTTTGAGATTGCATTTTAACAAATTTCTTAATATGTTTTTGTAAAGTATTGAGTATATCAAGAGTAATTAAAACAATTTGTCCTTTTTTAATCTTCTGAATATCCGAATAACTATTGATTCTTATATAGTCATAATGGTAAGCCTCAAGGCAATCTTGCCAGTTGTTATTTATCGCAATAGCAGTAGAGACTACAAAAGCATTTCTGATATTGTTGTGTTGGAATCTATAATCCATTTGAGCTATGCCGGCAAAAGTTTTTCCGCTACCCTGTTCCCACTGCAAGAAAACATATCTTTTCTGCAAAAGTTTATTTATATCTTTTTTTTGCTTTTCCGTCAACTTATAAGTTTCATTTTTGTTATAATCGTGGATAGAAAAATTATCAAGAAATTTCATTATATCAGAATCTTGTTCCATATCCTTAAATGATACTTCATTACTTTGAAAATCTTTAATTTTCTTATCAATAAGTTTTTCATACTTTTTGTTTTCAAATTGATATGAACATTGACCTGAAACAATATCGTTAATAGATACAAATTTTCCAAAATCTCCATATTGTTTATTCAATAAGATTTTCATTTTACGGCTATATGGTTTTAACTTTAAGCCATAATCAGTTTTTACTAATTCAATCTTATCAATTTCGACTTTATGTTCAGATTTGATAACTTTTCTTAAATAGGCAAGTACCTTATTAGGCGTGATTTTCTTCTTTTCCCATTCTTCATACTTCATTCCTTCTGGCATTTTCTGTGTTTGGTATTTGTAAAGATACTCGCTGCATTTTGCATATTTATCCTGTAAAGCAGGATTTCTCTTAATATCAAACATCATTTTTTTAACTTTATATTCAAATTGTTTTTGTTCTTGAGTCTTGCCATCGTGTAAATTTTCAAAAAACAACTGATTTTTCAACTTATTTCTTAAAGTGATTACAGGCTTTATATAATTTTCATAAATGAAATTTGAAGATTCTATATTAAGACAATCAATTACAATTTTTTTCGTGCTAAATTTTACATCTAAAATATGTTCGCTTTTCTTTTGGAAAAACATAATTTTAGTAGAAAAATTAGTAACGCCGAGATTTTTGAATGTATCTGAAGGAATGTCAAACTGACATAATAGATTCCATTCTTTTGAAACTTCTTCTATCATTCCTCTATCGGAAAAATCATCCGCCAGAAAACTTGATGGAACTACCAGAGCCATTAAACCACCCGGTTTAATATTCTCCGATGCTTTAATTGTGTAGTATAGTTGTGATACATAAGTCGTATCTCCGATTTGCCACTTCAAATTAAATGGTGGATTTCCGACAATGACATCTGCTCTTATTTCAGGATTATATACTCTTATATCTGAACACTGGATATTTGCTTTTGGGTATAAATATTTTGCAACCTTATAAGATTTCATATCAATTTCACAACCAAAGAAATTACTTTCCTGGGGAACGGAATTTGCAAAAGCTCCGTGACCACAAGTTAAATCCATAATTATATCGAATTTGTCCGGCTTCAAACATTGTATTACAAAATCGGTAATGGCATACGGTGTAAAAAACTGTCCTTGTTCAAATTCTTTTTTGGCTTCTGAATAATCATAATAATTTTCATAGTTTGAAAATTTTTCTCCACTTAATCCACCGTTTCCGGTGTATGAGCTTGCTATGTCAGTTGCAGTTATTCCGTTTTCTTCCGCTATTCCGTTGTCAATCAAATAAAGAATTTTGTTGTTAATCTCTGCCCGTTTATCTTGTGGAATTATCAAATTTTCAACAATATATTTCATTTTAATTTCCTGCTTTCAGTTTTTCTATTTCTTCATCGGTCATTTCAATATATCCAAGATATTTCTTTGCAAATTCTAATGCAAATTCAGCAGACAAAAACTTAACTGATACACTTCCATTCTTAAATTCTTGAATAGAATCTATCTTATTATGTTTTAATGTCGAACATACTTCTGTTTCGTTGTTATCGTAGAAGTAAAGAAGCGGTTTTTGGTCTGTGATTGGGTATTGGAATTTAATAGCTCTTCCTTTAACTGAATAATTCCATTTTTCACACCATTTATTCCATTCTTGCCGTTTGATGTCGTTCTTCCCCATAGCTTGTTTAATTGCACATTCTGTAAATGTCAATCCTTCTAATCTTCCGAAAATATATTCATCCAAAACTTCCTCTATTGTGATAACATCTAAACTTAAATCTTTATGATATGTAGTTCCATCAAATTTGTTATTGCTGGATAAATTCAAGTGATATTTTCGATTAAAATATCCGACAATCTTACTTATAAAGGATGACTTCAAAGATATTAGTTTATCTCTTAAATCATTTACTCCACAATCGCAATATTTCCAGATAAAGCCGCTATATTTTCCGCCATCAAATTCATTTTGCCTATCAAAAGCATTTTTGACACTGTTATAAGCCGTTGAATATGCGTTGTACGCATTCAAAAACATTTCTTCTTCAATCTTACAATGTTCTATATCTTCCGCCGGTAATCTCTTTGAATTATCTACTTTTATATCTGTAAATTTATCTAACAAATTCATATTATTAAGCCTCCAATTTGCAGTACATATCAAAGAATTTCTGTGCTTCTTCCTCTGAAATAAACTTTACTTCCCACTTTCCGTTTTTATAAAATTTGAATGATTCAACCTTATTTCCGTATGCGGAATGCAAGCCGTAAATACCATCTATTTCTTTTTTATTGTAATAAATGAATGAGTAATACCAGCTATCATAAATGGAAATGTTATTTTCTCCGCTATCAAAGAATGATAAGGCTCTCATTATTGCCCTAAATGCTGAATTATCTGTGCTTGCTTCATATTCTTTCCATATACTACTAAAATGACTATCAAAACCTGTTTCGATTGAAATTTTATTCTTTTTTAATTCAACATAACCATATTTTCTATATTGATTAAAACAAGCAGACTTGCAAGAATCAATGATTTCTTTCTTAACTTTGTCAACAAAAGAATATCCGTCTAATTGGACGAAAATATCATCAATGATAGTATTAAAATCAATTTTTGCTGTAATAACTTTATCTCTGTATTTATCCAGAGATTTTTCATATTCTCTGTTTCTTTCTTTGATTTTATCAATTTCTTCATTGGTTAGGTTGCGATAGCCCCAATAATTACCATCAACTTGCTTTGGCTTTTCAATTCCGAGTATTTCGTCAACAGATTTTACATTTAATTCTACGCCGTATTTTTCAATAAAATAATCAACAATAGTTGTGATAAAAATTTTGTGAACTCCAGATATTATTTCTGCAAAATCTTCTTTATTTATTGATAAAAAATGATAATCGTATTTTTTATAAGAATATCCGTTTTTAGTAAAAGTATTTTCCATCTCAATTTCTTCAAATTGTGATTGTTCTTTTTGTAGTACCTTTAGCAAGTTGCTATAAATATTTTGATAATTTTTGAGAACTTTAAGATATAATCTTTGATTAGATTCACAAAATGCAAGGTCATCTTTTGCAATTCTTGTATCGTTTTTAATTTCAATATTTTCAAATTTACTTAATGTGCATTTTTCCATTTTGTTCATCCTCTTTTTATCCAATCAATAAGATTTTCAACTTTACCGCTTATCATATAATAGCCATCTATACTGTCATCACAGATAGCAATTTGTGTATGGTCATTTCCATTGTCTTTGTAATAAACTATCAATACCGTATCGCTCTGGATTTCGTACTTATACCCTGCTTCCTTTAATGTTTCGGCTGCATCTTCAATACTGCCAATAATCACGAACTTCGGATTATAAAGCCTACCAGCATTGCGAACATAATATCTCTTTCGGTTGAAGGTTATATACTGTTTTACTCTATCTTCCTGAATCTTATAGGTCTTTCGGCTCTCACCGTCAGAAATAACCAAATCGCCATAAGGCTGGATTCTTTTATTCCCATAATATGGAATGGTGTAGTTTTTTAATGCTTCAATCTTAATCATTTTATATATCTTATTTTACTCCTTACTTTATAAAAATGTAGGCACTGCCATCATAGTAATTAAAATCGAAATGGTAATTTTCCTTTAACCATTGGTGAAAACTATCATCATAATATGTGACTTGTTTTATAGGCTTTATGAATGTCAATAATTCAATAAAACAACCTCTTACACCGTCAACAGTTGATTCTGAAATTACTTCTAAATTTCCCTTAAAACTTGAACATACGGCTAAAAACTGTGTCCTACAAATATTCGGATTTGTTTTGCTTTTCGTTCTCTTTACAACTACAACGGAATATTTGCTATTGCCATTCATAAAAGCATTATAAAATTTACGCGCGTTCTGTTCTCTTTCTGCCTTTTTCATTTTATTCCTCCTTATCCTTGCATTTCCATAATTCTGTCAAGGTCACATTTCTTGTTCTCTGGTGTGTTCGGCTCATAAGTCCATCTTCCGTAATAATCAACCATAATATATCTCCTTATATCGTGATTTCAAAATTGATATTGTGTTCATCCAGTGTTACTTTGCAACCACGCTTTATAAACCATTCTGCAATATCAAAGCTACAGGTTCGTGTCTTTCCTTATTGGGCTATCTCGTGTAACATACAAGGCAAAGAATGATATTGACACAATGTTAATTTGTTTCTTTTTAATTCATCGGATGTTCCGATGGTTGCCCATTTTTCAAATAACTTTTCTACTTTACCAGTGGCTTCATATTTTTTGTTTCTGAATGTATATTTTACCATATCAAATAACCTCTATTTTTGTGTTGCTCTTGCTTATTTTTAATATTCAAGTTTTAACTTTCCGCCGCAGCATCCGCAACGGTAACGGTTTGTATTGGTTATCAATTTGCTCATCTTTGTTCTTGTGTAGATATGTCCGCAGTCAAGGCATACAACCTTATGATTGATTTCTCTTTGTTTCACAAGAGGTCTTGTTTCTTCAAGCACACCCTTGTCGGTTGCTGAATTTGTCCTTTTAATATTATAACCATAAGCTCTATTAACTTTTTGTGCTAATCGCTTCCAGTTATTGCCGTGATTCATACAGCCTTTGCAACTATGCAGCAACTCGTGATGAATTGTCTCCTTGAGTCCTTTTACATCGTTTCTCTCATCAAGCAATACATTACTAATGTTTATTGAATATCCGCCCGGAACAGCCTTGCATTGCCCCCATCTTTTCTTTGCTCTTGTATTTACTGTGAACTCAATAATATTTCCATACTCAATTCCGATATTATCAAGCTCTGTCATACATTCTATTGCATACGCTGTTAAATCTCTCATTGTTTATAACTCCTTTGTATGATGTGTTGTAGTAAATCATTTACTATACACATTGTAACATAGGTTTAACTACTTGTCAAGTGTTTTCTCAAAATTATTTCTAACTTTTTTAAGAAAATCCTGTTGCCAGGAATTTTCTTTAATTATGTTCTTTTTGTCTTTTAATGTCTGCTCTGATTAACTCTTTAAGATAACCGGATTTATTTTTTTGACTTTCAAGCTGCTCAATAATATCCGTCTCGTGTGAAAACACTCGCAAGCCATATGTCTTGCTGGGATGTGTCTCGTGGTATCGTGCCTGATTAGCATAGCCGGTTTTTCTGTTATATTCTTTGTTATAATCAAGTTTTTTCTGACTGCTCTTTGGCATATAAAGCTCCCTCTTATTTTAATTTTTTAAGATATTTTTTCCTTGCCTTTTGATTTGGTAAGCTCTGAATATATTTTAGGTGTTGTTCCATATCCTCAACAGGAGGATTAGCCGGCTGTGCTGCCTTTATAATGCTATATACAGCCCATACAAGCAATATCAATATTGTAACTAATAGATACACTGTATTACGCTCCTACCTGTAATGTCGGAGAATTTTCCGGCATTCCGATTTTGATTTACCTATCATCTGGTCTGTCATATGTTCTGATTGTGTTTTTGTTCTCGGCTTTGCATTAGATTTACACGACTGTACAAAACTGATAGCACCATATCCTGCAAATATTCCGAATAGAATTAAAATCGGCATATCATATCACCTCTTATATATTATAGCATAGGTTTATACTATTGTCAATGATTTAATCCTCAAATTTTCGGTCAAGACAAAAGTCGTAACGCTCTATAATGTCATCCGTGTATGTTGTAATAGGATTATAAACAAGATAGGTTAGTATAATTGTTCCGTCATAGGTCTGAAAATCAACATTGTTATAACTAATATAATCATAACCGTCAATAGCATTTAATATTTTACCGTCTCCCTGTCTCACGGCGTTTGTAACAATACCGATGGCACGTTCTACAATAACCCTATTGCCCTCTGTGCGGCTCTCTAACAGATTTTCCGTTATATCTCTTGTATCATATATATCTATGTTGTTATATCCTTTCTCGTGCAATTCCAGGGCGAAGGAATCCTCAATACCGCAATAGTCATTGACCGTGCGATATGTTCCGTTAATCAAAAATTGATTGCCTGTGAATGCTGTTGTGCCGATGGTCTCCGGCTCAACTTTCGATGGCGCTGTGTCTGTGCAAGCCGTAATACTTAATGCAATTACAAGTGTTAAAATAAATGTGATTATTTTTTTCATAGTTTACTCTCCTTTTGTTAAAAATATGCTTTGAAATAATGAATATTTCCAATTAATAATCTCGGATTATTCAAAATATTTTTCTCCTTAATATCAATGAAATGTTAGTTTTATTTACTGCTTTACAAAGTAAAAAGGAATACCAGACTGGTATGGATATAAAGTAAATGAATTATCACCCCATAACCTCAAAGCGTGACCTCCACCTTGTTTTTTGATAACTGCACGATATTTTCCATTTTTAATATTTTGCTGTTCCTCATAACTCATATGGTCAAAATCTGTTTTGAATAGCATATCAATTTGTGCCGGTGAATATCTAAATTTATAATCAATGATTTTCAAAATCAAAGACTTTTCCGTTTCTTTAATATCAACGGTTAATTCATAGCCATCCCATCCGTCTTTATCTGCTTTATATACTCCAGGTTGTAACATTTTATTTTCCCTCCAATGTCATTCCTTCAGGTATATCAATTTCTGTCGGCAATTCTCCGTCATCATCATAATAATCGACATCCCATAATATGTTTATTGCTTTGAATTTTGCAAGGGCTTTTGAATATTCTGCTGCCGGATAATCATATCCGTTTATAACTCCGGTCTGTTTATCCCAGTGCTTAATATGCACCGTGATTTCCTCTGCTTTGTCATCAATGTGTAGCGTCATTGAAATGTTGAATTTTTCTGTATCATTTACCTTTAATATCATTATAATTTTCCTTTCTTGTGTAGGTTTTCGGTGTAGCCGCACCGCCTGGCACGGCTCACACCTTATTATGTATCTTATTTGATTAGCTTGACTGCAAGGAATTTAACGCCCTTCAGCAACCACGCCGGTGAATAGAAAATGTTTGCAGCGATTTTACCAACTATACATTGACCGTCAATGAATCTCTGTTTCATTTCCTTTGCTCCGATGAGCTTTGCTGTCACGCAGTTAAAAGCCACATAAAGACAAGCAAGTGCAATTAAAAAGATTTTCATAATGTTTTACCTTCCTTTGCAAAGAATTTTATTTTTCCGTCTGTGACGGTTAATAACTTGTTTATGCTATTGCTGCCGCAATAAGTTTTGTTCTCGGTGTAGCTCTTGAATAAATAGCCTCACCGTTGCTGAATTTTGCTGTGCATACAAGAATTTCAAAACCGTTTTCCTGTAATTTTTCCAGCCACTTTGCGATTTTCCTTTTCTCTGCATCTGCTGCTCTGATTGCCTTGCTCCTGCACATATCGAAATAATAATGTGCATCTTCGTTATCAATGCAGCATTCCGATGATTTGTCAAGGTCAAAATATTTACTGTACTTTTCCTCTACCCAGAATTGGAATCCATAGTAATAACCGCTTTCGATTGTTACATCGTGAAATGTTAAACTATTTGAAAATTCCTTTGCTAATTGTTCAGCCATTTCAAATTCATCTTGTAAATCCCATTCATATAATTCTTCGGAATATTCTTCTTCTGTTTCTTCTTCATAAGCCTTTGCCATTTCATCAAATGATTCAAGTCCGCCACATACCAAAGGCATATTATATTCCATATCTCCAAAATTCGGCGCTGACATAAGTTTCCTCCTTGCCCGTATAGTCATTAGCTCATCTGTGTTTATATTGTTGTTTTTTGTTTTGCTCAATAATGTTTTTAAGTCGTTAAAAAATATTCCGTCACATCCTGTTCTCTAAACATTGTAGCGGATGTTCCGACTCTAACGGCTTTTGTGATTTCATAACCGTGTTGCTTTGCCGTCTGCTTTGCTCGTCTTATGCTTGCCGGCGTATCTGCAAGTGTTGAGAAAATCATTTTTTCCTCACCATTCTTTTTGCCGTAAACTCTTAATGTGTTCATAATGTAACCTCCGTTGATGTTGTAGTAATTTATTTACTATACATAGTATAACATAGGTTTATCCTATTGTCAAGCCTTTTTTTGAAATTTCTCAAAATTTTTTCTAAAATATGCTCAATGCAGCGCACCTTCCAATGCGCTGGGATTCAACATATTTTTGCTCTTGTGATTTCAGTTTGCTTCTCACCGTTAAATTCCGAATGTTCTTTGACGGTAAAAGTGATAGATTTTCCGATAAAAGCATCAGGGGCAACATTCTTTTGTGTTTTCCAAATCAATACATTATTTCCACATTTGATTCTGAAAATCGTGATAATGTCATAATATCCATAGCCTGGATAAGTAGCCATTACGTGGCAATCGTCAACGGTCAGAGTATAACGCTTTTTGATTTCTCCAAAGTGTACGAATTTTCCTTTTGTTTTTGCAGCTTCGGCGCGTTCGATGTCGCGGGTCATTACTTGTGGCAAACAAGCGATGAATCCGATGTGCTTCCGGTCAACGTTTCCACAATTCAGAAGTAACTGCACATTAACTGTAAAATCATCTGTATCGCATTTTTCTGCAAAGTGAGCAATTACCTTGTCAATTTCAGATTCATCAACCACACGGTCAAATCTTCCTCCGTATTTACGTTTGAGTCTTTCCTGCACGGTTTCGTGTTTTCCATTATAGAAACAATCACACGCCTCATCAACTATTATCTTTGTCGGCGTTCCGTTTCCATTAGCGCGGCAATAGCCTTTTTCTGCTATAACCATAATCGCAAATTTTATCACGTCACGCACATTATAATAATTTTGTCGTGATACTCTGCAACAGTATTCTCGAATTTCCGCATCGCTCAAATCGTCAGACAGACCGCAATTATAAATTTCCGTCAATTCTTCATAGAATTTTCCAATATGCTCTGCGGAAATTCCCCAATCATAGAATTTCATACAACTTGCACCAACTTGAAAAAAATCTCCGTTTTTCCGATTTTGGATAATAAATAATTTCGTACGTTCACGCCGAGTTCGGCAATGTTCGCAAAACCCATCAGAATGGCGGTACTTTTCCGGAATTTCAAAATGTTTGTGTGTTTCCGGATTTAGGAATGATTTAACAAGATTCCCGCCGTTTATGCGTTCAAGTTTCGCCGCAACCACAAAATCTCCATTAACTTTTGCCGTCACTTCCGACATTTCGTAAACTATAACGGGTAGCGGATAAAGTGATACATTCGTACTATTGCGGGCTTGTTCTAATTTTTCCGCGTCATTCGCGCTAATAATTCTGACATCAGTTTCATCATTCCACTTTTTGCTTACGGCTACAAAGTCGGTTGATTCCTCTATATTTTTCCATTCAAATTCAATTCCGAATTTCTCGCATTTCCGGGAAAATGTTGAGATTTTCTGTTCAAAATCTGCCGCCAGTTGCTTATCAATTCTAATTTGTGTCATAGTATAGCCCTCGGTGTGTTTCATAATTAAACCTCCTGCAATTTGTTTTTGTGTTTCTCAATACTGCTGTTGCAACTTAATAATAACATAGGTTATAACTATTGTCAAGCCTTTTTTTGAAATTTCTTAAAAATTTTTCTAATAGTTGATTTTTCCATTATAACATTATCACATTGAACAGCCAGAGATTCAATATTTTCCGTTGTGTCAACTGCTACACGCTGTTCTTATGATAAGTATTGCATAGCCCTGAATATAGCCTATTTCGTCCATTTCGTGAGCTTCCGGGCGTTCTCCGTATTTATAGAGTAAATCCACCGTGTCAAGATTTCCGTTGCGATAAGCTCCTGCTATCAGGCTGTGAGTTATTCCGAAGGCTCTGTATCTCCTGTTGATTTTTCCACCGTAATGCAACAAGGTGTACCTATATCTAACAGCCTGAATTGCAAATAAGCATAGGATAAATGTTGTTTATTGTTCTTCGTGTGTTGAAACATCGCTGTAGTTCAATCCGTTAATAAACGAACTTGTAATTGTAATAAATTTTGATGTCATTGTTTCTTCACGCAACAAGTCATAATAAAATTCGAACTCGTAATTACCTAAAGTAGATATTAACAAAATATCTAAACAAACTTCATCACGGTTACGATATTCTATATCTCTTACGAGCTTATTTTTTAAGCTGTATAGCTTAGAAGCTTTACAATTGCGAGCAATGTATTGTCCATCTAATCGAGCTGAATCAATCAATCCTTTAAGGCTCATTTTAATACTTGGGTCAATTTGTGATGGCTTAACATTAAAGATTTTTGCTAACTTAATTATGTTTTCATTTGATATAGTTTTGTTACTATCTTCTTCAATATTTTCCCACCTTGCAATCATCGGCTGGTCGCAGCCTACTCGCTCGGCTAATTCGGCTTGAGTGAAACCACAAGCTTGTCTAAAATCTTTGATGTTGTATTTGT
>ENA-ORNR01001738-ORNR01001738.1-human-gut-metagenome-genome-assembly--contig:-NODE-1738-length-19119-cov-6.082774_pt1 | contig 19119 bp, 15 predicted proteins | sample MGYA00242114_ERZ509020 | MGnify/ENA primary metagenome ERZ509020 (study PRJEB26280, sample SAMEA2338758) | human gut metagenome | biome: human gut; feature: human-associated habitat; material: faeces...
GCCAAAAAGGGCATTTTTACCTAAATAGAGTTAAAAAATAAGCTTAAAATCTTTTAGGATTTTTTATGAATAATGCTATTTTAACCTAAGAAAATAAAGATGTATGTATTCTGTAATAATATATTATGTTTAATCAAAATAAAAACGAATTACTGTTAAAATGTAAAATAATTCGTATACTAATATTAAATATTGTAAAAAAACGTTTACATTTCAAGAAGTATTTTCTTGTTTTTGGTTTATTTGTGACCAATTCTCTTATTGTATTGATTTTATAAATATGATAAAATAGATATGCAAAAAAAATATATTAGTGCCGTACGGAGGAACGTTATGAAAATAACATTAAAACATTTAACTAAGGTTTTCGAAAATAAGAAAGCCAAAACTAAAGTTGTTGCTGTCAACGATTTAGACGTTGAAATTCCTTCAGGAAAGCTTATTGGTCTATTAGGACCTTCAGGTTGTGGTAAGTCAACAACCTTATTTATGCTAAGCGGACTTGAACAGCCAACTTCAGGTAACATTATTTTTGGTGATGACGATGTTACAACTCTAGCACCAGAAAAGAGAGGTATTGGTTTAGTATTCCAAAACTACGCATTATATCCTCATATGACTGTAGAACAAAATATTATGTTCCCACTTGAGAATATGCGTGTTCCTAAGGATGAAGCAAAGCAAAGAGCATTTGATGCGGCTAAGCTTGTTCAAATTGAAGGATTATTAAATCGTAGACCAAGTGAATTATCAGGTGGTCAACAGCAACGTGTTGCAATTGCTCGTGCCCTTGTAAAGATGCCAAGTGTATTATTGCTTGATGAGCCTCTTTCTAACCTAGATGCAAGACTTCGTCTTCAAACTCGTGAGGAAATCAAACGTATTCAGGTTGAAACTGGTATTACAACTATCTTCGTAACACATGACCAAGAAGAAGCAATGTCTATTTGTGATTCAATTCTTGTTATGAAGGAAGGAGTTGTTCAACAAATGGGAAATCCTCAGGAAATTTATGATGATCCTGCTAACCTATTCGTTGCTAACTTCTTAGGTACTCCACCTATTAATATCTTTAGAGGTGTAATTAAAGATCATGGTGTATATATTGATGATGAAAAGATTATGGACACTAATCACGATGATCAAGAGGTTTACGTTGCAATCCGTCCTGAAGGATATATCTTTAATGATAATAAGGGTGTATTAACTCTTCAAAAACAAAATATTGAAGTTATGGGACGCGATAAGTCAATTGTTTCTAAGCATGCTGCTTCAACTAAGCCAACTGTAAGAACAATAATTGACTCTGATATTAAATTACCTGACTCAACAGAACTTAAGTTTGATTTGAAACCAAACAAAGTATTCATATTCAATAAGGACAGTGAAATGAGGTTGAGATAATGGCAAATCAAGAAGAAAAAAAGGACAATGCATTTGTCGGTTTCTTCAAGAAGATTGGCACATCAACTAAAAGCTGGTTTAAAGATAAAGGACTAGCGATGAAAGAGTGGGGCCAAAATTCAAAAGAAGCTACAAAAGCATGGTGGGGACGTCTTCGTGGACGTACATTTAAAGAAAATATGAAGGCATTTGGTAGAGTTTGCTATAACAATAAAGGATGGTTATGGTTACTTCCAATTATTGTCTTAATGGCTATCTTTACTTTTTATCCATTAATTAAAACAACAATTGATGCTTTTAAAGTTGAAGGTGCTGATGGAATTGTAACTGCTGGAATTGGAAACTTCTCATATGTTGTTAAATATAATAAGTTTAAGTATTGCTTACTTAATACGTTATTGTTCGCATTTATATCAGTTCCAATATCTACTATTATTGCATTATTAATATCAGTAGGTTTGAACTCTATTAAGGCATTACAAAAAGCATATCAAACAATATTCTTTTTACCATATTTAACAAATGCTTTAGCTATTGGTGCAGTATTTGCTACAATGTTCTCAATTATTTCACCAACTGGTACAGCAGAAGGAGCATATTCTTTAGGTTTAATCAACAAAATATTAGGAACGAGCATTAATTGGACCAGTATTTCACCTGAAAATATTTGGGCTAATAGATTTGTTGTAATTATTTATGAAATTTGGGCTGGCCTTCCATTTAAGATTTTAATTTTATTTGGTGCATTACAAAATGTTAATAAACAATATTATGATGCAGCTAAGGTTGATGGTGCAAACAGGTTTACAACATTAATGAAGATTACAGTTCCACTTATTTCTCCAATGCTATCATATTTAATTATTACTGGTTTTATTGGTGGATTTAAAGCATATACGGCTGTTGTTGGTATTTACGGTGCAGAAAAAGTTTCTAATAGTTATATTAATACGATGGTTGGTTATATTTATGACCAAATTGGAAATGATAGTACAGGTTTAGCTGCTGCAGGATCATTGATATTATTTGGAATTATTCTTGTCTTTACACTGATTAATCTAGCTGTAAGTAAGAAGAAAGTACATTATTAGGAGGTGTTTTCAATGAGTCAAAATATTGATGAAAAGATTACATCATCTGATGTAGCATTAAATTCGCAAGAAAATCTAGGTTTTGATATTCAAAATCAAGAGAAGAAGGACCAAAGAAAGAAAATAATTATAAAGGTTGTTGTATATGCTTTATTAACATTCATGGCAATCTTGTCAATTTTCCCATTCTATTGGATGATAATTACATCTTTAAAAACAACTCCAGAGTATGAAGCAACTGTTCCAACAATGTTCCCTCATACAATTGATTTTTCAAATTATGCGGATGCTTTTTCATATAGTAATAATTTATTCGTAGAAACATTAATCAATTCATTAGTAGTTGGTATTTTATCAACCGCTATTGGTTTGATTATGACAATTATCGGAGCATATGCATTTGCGAAAATGCAATTTAAAGGAAAAAATTTTGTATTTACGTTAATGCTAATGACTATGATGATTCCAGGTGAGTTGTTTACTACAACAAATTTTATTACAACAACAAGAGATTTTGGGTGGTCTGATACATATACAATTATGATTTTGCCATTCTTAGTTTCAATATATTATATTTATCTATTGAGAAATGCATTTTTGCAAATTCCTGATACTCTTTACAAGGCTGCAAAGGTAGATGGATGTAGTGATGCAAAGTATCTAATAAAAGTAATGGTTCCACTTTCTGCTCCAACAATTGTTTCAATTACAATTTTGAAACTTATTGGAACATGGAATTCATATATGTGGCCACAACTTGTAAACTCTTCAGAATGGAGACTTGTTTCTAACTGGATGGCTTCTTGTGGAATTACGTCTGAGGGTACTGATTACCCAATGAAGATGGCTGCGGCATTAATTGTGTCTATACCATTATTTATTGTATTCTTATTCTTCAGAAAATATATTATGAAGGGTGTATCAAAGAGTGGAATAAAAGGTTAGGATAAAAATAGGATAAGGATAACACAAAAAACAAAGGAGAAAATATAAAAATGAAAAAAATTAAAGTTTTAAGTGGTACTGCTTTAGCAGGATTATTAGCTGCTGTTTCATTGACTTCATGTGGAACTGACAATTCACATACAATTGATTTCTATACAACAGCCGGTGATGATTTAATGGCTATTTTAAATGTTGCAAAGGACGATTTTGAAAAGGAAAATTCTGGATGGACTGTTAAAATTACTAATGGTTTTAGCTATGATACTTTAAAGACTAAGGTTACTTCAACATTAAGTGCTAATACTCAACCATCATTAGCATATTGCTATCCCGACCATGTTGCGTCTTATTTGAAGACTGGAAAAGTATTGAATTTACAAAATTATATTGATAATTCAGAATATGGTTATTCAAAAGAGGAATGGTCTGATTTTATTTCTACATACATGACTGAAGGAACAAGCTACGTTCAAGATGGTACATATTCAATTCCAATGGCTCGTTCAACAGAGGTTTTATATTACAATAAGACTGTTCTAGATGCTAATAAAATCGCTGTTCCAACAACTTGGGACGAGTTATGGGATGCATGTGCTAAGTTAAAGACACTTTATCCAAAGTCAACTCCACTTGGTTACGATTCAGAATCAAACTGGATTATTACTTATCTTGAACAATATCAGAACAAGAACAATGCTGGTAAATTATACACTGATGGTAAAAAGTCAGGATCAGAAAAAATATTATTTAATAACGATGTATCAAAGGCATTTTTAAAGGAAATTAAGGATAAGTTTGATAATGGTTATTTCACAACAAAATCAATTCTTAACTCATATACATCATCATTATTTACAAAGTATGATGTAAAGAATGATAATAAAGCAACTTATCAAGGAAGCTTCTTCTCAATTGGATCAACTGGTGGTGCAAGTAAGCAAGAACCAGCAAGTGGTGCTTTTGATGCAGCTGTAACAGCTTTACCTGGTATTGATGCAAAAAATAATCAAACAATTTCACAAGGACCATCTCTAGTAATGTTTGACCAAGGTAGCGATGAAAAAGCTGTTGCAACTTGGAAGTTTGTTAAGGTTTTATTATCAACAAAGATTCAAGCATCATATTCTGTAGCTTCAGGTTATAACCCAATTCGTAATTCTGTATATTCTGATGAAGGTTTTAATGCAGGTCTTGAAACTAAGGAAGGTCTTGTTAAAGATTGTATCTTATTAGGCCAAACTCTTGGTGCTTCAAATTCATACTTTACATCAGATGCATTTAATGGTTCATCAGTAGCTCGTACACAAATAGGAACATGTGTTGTTAATGTTTTAAAGATTACTAAGGGCCAAGTTACAGATCAAAAAATCGAAGACTTCTTAAAAGAATCATATGATGAAACTGTATATTATACAAAATAAAAAGGTTTAATCTATGAAAAAAATTTTTAAAGCAATCGTTTCTGGATGCTTTGTTGCTACCGCAGGATTATTAATTACTTCCTGCGGTGGTAATGATGACATTACAGGAACACTAAAGCTGGAAAGAACTGCAACCGAATCAAAAACATTTATTGATAATGGCATTGAAGAATGTGAAGTAGTTTCATATACAGATGGAGATACAACAACTATTCGTACTAAATATTCTAAAAAAACAATGGCCATTAGATATTTATCTATTGATACTCCAGAATCTACTGCAAGATATGAAAAATGGGGTAAGGCAGCTTCAAAATATAATGAAGAGACATTGTCTAAAGCTACTAGTATAATTGTTGAAGCAGAAGGCTCTTCAGCTGAAAAAGATACAAATGGAAGTAGATATTTAGGTTATATTTGGTACAAAACTGCTGATAGCGATACTTATAGAAATCTAAATTTGGAGATAGTTGAAAATGGTTATTCAACAAACAATTGTGGTGTAGAAGGAAAGTATTATAAGTATTTTGAAAAAGCTGAAAAAAAGGCTGAAAAGAATAAACTTCATATTCATTCGGATGCTTCAACTGTAGATATTTATTATAGTGAAGAAATAAATAAAGTCACAATTAAAGATTTAAATGAAAATGATTACTATGATAAGACAACTGATATTCCAACATGTGTTCAGTTTGATGCATATGTAACAAGTGTTTCAGGAAGTTCATTTCAAACAGCTACTGTTGAAAATTATGATTCAACAACCAAAAAATATTATACTTATAGTGTTGTAATTGGTTATGATACTAATTTAGCTGCTATTTTAAAAACTGGAAATTATGTTAAGGTTGTTGGTTGGACAACTGGTGAAAAATCAGTGCATGGCTGTACAACAAATATTACAATGCCTACAGGATCACCATTATATACCACACTTAAATCTAAAAATTATTACAATGATTTAGCAAATGTTACGATTTCTTCTGTTGAAGTAACAAATGGAGTTGTAACATTCAAGGGTACACAAAATAATAAAGAAATTACGTTAACTTTAAATGATAGTTCTGTAACTAAGGAAATAGCACAAGAATATGTTAAAAGTCTTAAATCTGTAAAATGTTTTAAGACTAGTACAGAAAATTCGTATACTATTAATACATTAAGTGATTTAAAGTAAAGTGGAAGAACAAAGGAGAAAAAAATATGAAAGCTTTTAAAAAGGTTTTATCGTTAGGTGCATTAGTTGCACTAGCTACTGGAACTACAGTATTAACATCTTGTGGTAGTAAAACATTATCAGAAGAAAAATTACAAGAATTAGCAAAGACTATTGTTATTCAAAATGAGGGACAAAAGGTTTCAAATGATTTTAAGGTTCCTTCTTATGTATCAGATGGAAAAGTAAATGTTAAATTAGTATGGCATTCAAGTAATGATAATTTATTATCATTTAAATATGTTGAAGATGATCCTGCTACTAAGGATGTAGATGAGTCATTAGAAGATGCAACAGCAGTTGTAACACTTCCTACTGATAAATTAACTGAAGTTACATATTACGCAACTCTTGAAAGTGGTTCAAATACTGCTCAAACTGATTCATATAGAGTTCGTATTGAAAAAGCAATCAATGCTGAAGATACATTCAAGAAATTCTATGATACTTGTGCAAGCAAGAATACAATGGATATTGCTGGTTATGTTCAAGTAAAGTCAACATTAAGTTCTTTTAATAATAAGACTCAATGCTCATTATTCATTCAAGAAGAAAATGGCTATGGTGGATTCTATGCTTATAACTGCTATATTGAAGAAGCTGCTTATAAAGCACTTAAGATTGGTGACTATGTAAAGATTACTGGTCAAACATCTTCTGTTTATAATGGAATTTATGAAGCTTGCTTTGGTAATATTGAAGTTGATTCATCAAAGAATAATGCAGCCGTTGCAAATAAATGTGTTGATTTAACTGCAGATTTAACTGCTGGAAATGACATTCTTTATAAACAAAATCAAATTGCAAAAGTTGATGGTGTTGTTGTTAGTGAATTATCTTCAGGATTTAAGTCAGAAACTGGTAAGTATTCTTCAACTATGCAAACTTTAGCTAAGTTTACAATTAATTCAAAAGAATATACAGCTGTATTAATGGAAGGTACTACTCCATTTGCAGATGCTGCTACTAAGACTTTATATGATGCAATCTTAGCAAAGATTCATGTTGGTGATACAATTAATGTTAAGGGTGTTATTTGTGGTAGTTCATTCATTGTTACTGCTGTAGATGATATTACATTTGTAAAAGCAAGTGAATTAACTGATGCAGAAAAGGCTCAAAAAGCTTTGGATTCTGCAAAGAAGAAATTTGCTGAATTTTACAGAGGAGATGCAACAATCACATTAGGTGATGGAATTACAGCTGTTGTTAAATCAGGCTCAACTGCTAAAGTTGAAAATGGTAAGGTTGTAATTACACCTACTGATGAGGAAGTTGAGGTTGTAGTTACTTTAACTGCAACTTCAGGTTCTGAGTCTAAGAGTGAAGATGTTACATTTAAGACTAAGAAACCTGCTGCTGTTATAATCCCTGATGATGCTCTAAAGTCAAGCATTACAGTTGGAACTTCTGTTAAAAGCACAGATTGCTCTACAGCAGAATCTGTTGATTTGAAAGATTATTGTGCATTTGATGCAACTATTATTAAGAGTGCTGTTGTATATAGAAAGTCACAGACTGCTCCAAATACGGTTTACATTGGCACAACTAAAGGAGTTATTGATTTTAGAATCTATGGTGGTGCTGAAATGGTTATTACATTAGCGGATGGATATGTTGGTTATGGTATCACATCAAATCTAACAAGTGGATATACTTATGAAGTGTCTGCAGATGGTAAGACAATTACAATTTATCCATCTGCTACTTTAAAGTTTACATCTATCGATGTTGCATATAAAGCAGCTTAATATTTAGTATATAATTGTCGCAAAACTAAACAATAAGGGATAATCAGTTGTATTATCCCTTATATTTTTCTCAAAAGGAGATAAAATTATGAAACTAAAACATTTATCAATGCTTAGCTTAATTGCTTTAGGTGTATTTGCTACAACATCATGTGGATTAAAGAAAGAATCATCAAATGTTTCTACAACTAATCCTTCTACAAGTAAACCTGCAGTTTCAACACCAATACCAACTACTCCAACACCTACAAATCCTCCAACAATACCTACCTATGAAGGATACTATAGTTCTGTTACTACAGATATTCTTTCAAATAGTACATCACTTAAATCAACCCTAAATCAAATAGTATCTTCAAATGTAAAAAAGATATCCTATAGTGATGCTACTACATCACTTAAGACAATTGATTCTTATGATGGTGATTATGTAGAGTGTATTTATACCGGAGAACGTTTAGGTAAGGATAATTCAGGCTCAGCATCCGGACAATGGAATAAGGAACATGTTTGGGCTAAGTCACATGGCTTTAATGATCAAAAATATGATGCTTATTCTGATTTACATCATTTAAGAGTATCAGAAGCTCGTATTAATTCCTCACGTAGTAATAGCTATTTTGATGAAGTATCAAATCCAACAAACAAAGATGACTACGGAAATAAATGGACTAGTACAGTATTTGAACCAAGAGATGAAGTAAAAGGCGATATAGCTCGTATGCTACTATATATGGTAGTAAGATATGAAGATTCAACTTTAGATTTAGAGCTTACAAACGATACTACTCTAGCTTCAAAAACTGAAAATGGCACTGAAGGCTATATAGGTATTTTAAATACTATCCTAAAATGGAATTTTGAAGATCCCGTCGATTCAAGAGAATTATACCGCAATGAAGAAATCTATAAGGAACAAGGAAATCGTAATCCTTTTATTGATCATCCTGAGCTTGCTTATTATTTATATAAAACAGAATGTGAATCAAAAAGTATTACCGAATCCTATTTACTATCTCATATAACCCCTGTTTTAAAGAATGATTCTAAAATAGAGGAAGTAAATGCTAAGATTAAAGAAATAGGTACAGTTACATTAGAAAGTAAAACTAAAATAGAAGAAGCTGAAGAATCTTATTATGCCTTAGATGACGTATCTAAAAGCTTTGTAACGGAATATGATATTCTAAATCAAGCCAGATTTGATTATAATGTATTATACTCAAAGGCTAATCAAGATACATCTATTTCAACAACAATGGATTTAACTATTTTAAGTGATACAACGGGATCTTTAGCTTTAAATGGTATTGAATTATCATATACAGCTCCATATGTTAATAAGGATAAAGGTATTTATGCTCAAACTAGTAAAAATGCTGTATTAAAGGTTAAAAATTTATATGATGCAATTACAAACATTGAATTAACATTCACATCTAATAAACCTGATTCAAAAAAACCAGCAGGTACTGCAACTATAACAATTTCAGATGGAACTAATACTACATCATATACTACAGAAATTTTAGATAAGAGCTCTTCTCATTTAGCTCGTATTGACGTAAGTGAACTTGATATGTCAAAAGAGTTAACAATTACAATTTCATCAAACTTTTCTTCTGCTATATTAGAACAAATTAAATTTAGTGTGATTTAATATGATAAAAGCTTTATTAACTGATATAGATAATACAATATTGGACTTTAATAAGTGCGAGCTAGAAGCTTTAAAGCCGGTACTTATTAAATACGGGATACCAACAACAGAAGAAAATATAAAGCTATATTCAAGTATTAATTTAGCACATTGGAAAATGCTTGAAAAAAAAGAAATTTCAAGAGAAGAATGCATAACCTTAAGATGGACATCATTTTTTAGTCATTTTAATATTAATGTTAATCCTAAAGATATAAATGAATTATATTTTAATAATTTAAAAAATGGCGGATATCTAATTAAGGATGCAGCTATCTTTTTAAAAGAACTAAATACTTTAGGCCTTCCTATATATGCTGTCACAAATGGTGCGACGATTGTTCAAAAATCAAGACTTGAAAAAAGTGGTATTTTAAAGTATTTAAAGAAGGTTTATATTTCAGAAGAAATAAGTTTAACTAAGCCGGATAAAGCTTTTTTTGATTATGTACTTAAAGATATTAATTTAAAAAACGATGAAGTAATAATGCTAGGTGATTCATTAACATCAGATATAGCAGGTGCTTTAAATGCTAAAATAAAGCCAATTTGGCTAGATTTAAGCAATCTTAATATAAAAGGTGATTATTTTATTGTACATAGCCTAAAAGAGGCTTTAGATGTAATTAAAAAGGAAATATAATATATACAAAAGCACTTGCATTAAAATGTAGGTGCTTTTTTTAAAGATAATTTTTATTTTATAACTGGTACAAAATGATAGATACGTTAATAAAATAACGAATTCACTGTTTAGAAAAAATTATGATAAAATTAACTCGGTAAAAACCGAGTCGGAGTTAGTCGAGTTAGATGGGATTTATTGGACGTAAAGAATAATTAAACAAATTAAATAAAGCACTCAACTTATATTTTATCTTTAATGAAGTGATTTTTAAGTTTAGTTATATAAATATAAAATTGCTTAGTATATATTGTTTTCTGCAAAAAGGGAATTGAATTCCCTAAAAAAATGTGTTATATTGTTTTTAGAAAAGGATATGATACTATGATTAAAAGACATATTTATAATCAAATTTTGGATAGTGTAAAATCAAAGCCAGTTACTTTAATAACGGGAGCACGTCAAGTAGGAAAATCTACATTAGCATTTGAATTTGAAAAAATGGGTTTTTCTTATGTGTCACTTGATAGTTCAAGAGAAAGAGAAATGGCCAAAAAAGATCCAGAATTATTTTTACAAATGCATCCTTGGCCACTAATAATAGATGAGGTTCAACGTGCACCTGAATTATTTAATGTTATTGAAGAAGTTGTAAATAATGAAAAGCGGAAGAAGATTAATAACTATGGGATGTTTATTTTAACAGGTTCTCAAATGTATAAGCTTATGAAGGGTGTAACAGAGTCCCTTGCAGGTCGTGTATCTATCATTCATATGATGCCACTATCTAGAAATGAAATTATTAATCGAGATGAACCTATCTTTAATTTTGATATATTGAATATTCAAAAAAGAGCAAGTGAAAATCCATTATCTATGATAGAACTATTTAATAATATTGTTAAAGGATTTTATCCAGAACTTTTTAGTAATGATATGCTTCATGTTCAAAAATTTTATTCTGATTATGTTGAAACATATATTGAACGTGATGTGTCTGAAATGATTAATGTTAGAGATAAATTCCAATTTAGGCGTTTTATGGAATTGATTGCGTCTCTTACAGGAGAAGAGCTTATCTATGATAATATTGCTAAGATAATTGGAATTGATAAGAAAACCGTAATGTCATGGCTTAGTGTTTTAATTGCTGGTGATATTGTTTATTTATTAGAACCTTATAATGAGATATTAATTTCTAAAAGAATAATAAAAAGGCCAAAATTGTATTTTACTGATACTGGTTTAGCATGTTATTTATCAAGACTAAATTCTGGTGAAATTTTAGGAGCGAGCGCATTTTCTGGACGTTTTGTTGAAACATATATAATTAATGAAATTAAGAAAAGTTATGTAAATAATGGTATAGAACCTAATTTCTATTACTATAGAGATAGTGATATGAATGAAATTGATCTAGTTATTATTCAAGATGGAAAACTACATAGAATCGAATGTAAGAGTGGTATCAAATTTAATAATAATGCAGTTAAGGGATTTAAACAATTAGATAAAACCAATTATCAAATAGGTTTCAAGGTAATAATATGTAATACAGATACAGTATATCCTTTAGATGATAATGTTTATGTATTGCCTTTAGCAGGAATTTAATTAAAATGTTATATTTATGTTTTTAATATACTCGTAAGTATTATACTTATGAGTATATTTTTTATAAACGACTATATTATTTCAAAAATATATTATTAGATAATCTTTTAAGATGATTCAAAATTAAATAATTTAAATAAAATATTGCCAATTTAATTAAATGGCTTATTGATGTTTGACTTTATATTTCTTAAGTCGTAAAATACAAGTATAGTGAATAAGCTTAAGTATGTATTTGAGGTGTGAAAGTATGGAAAAAAATAATTATATTAAAGCTTTATTTAAATCATTTAATGTGATTCATGTAATTATAATTGCATTATTTGTAATGGGAATGTATTTTTTAAGTGTTAATGTTAATTCAATCTTGCCAGAACTATCCAATCCTAATTCATTTAAGTATACAATAAAAGGGTTATATACAATTGTTCTTGGTTCATTGGCAGTATGCTATTTGATAAGAATTAAGTCAAAGGAAATTAATTTATTTGATTTATTTGCTTGGGCTAATTTACTGGGAATTATTGGAGCTCTTATTTATGCTAAGGTTGCTTCAAAGGTTGATGGCTTTAGTCTTACTGTTGCGATAATTGCGATTTTATATTTAATTGGGATTGTTGTTCGTTTCTTTATTTCTAAACCAGAAGCTACTAATAATCAATTTAAATGCTATATGTATAATATAACTATGAAGATAAATCCATTAATTTTTGCAGTTATTGGATTTGGACTTGGTATATATGCTTCAATGTATATGAGCTTTACTAGTAAATTTTACACTAATATTGAAAATTACTTCTATGCTCTTTTAATTGGTATTATTTTACTAGGTGCTATTATGAATATAGTATCATCAGGCAGAGTAACAATAATAGATTATGTATTAATATCTTTATTATGTTTGTTTGGTACAATGGTCATATATTCAAAAGATGAAGTAGATTTATTATATCCATTTGATGAGGCTTTATTTTTAGCAATTACTACAGCTACAATTCTTTATTTTAGAGGTTTAAGCTTTAATGGTGATTATAGTATGGAATCTAAAATAAAGGATAATAATTATCATTCAGCTGTTTTAGCTAAATATGATTATGCTTTAGCATTTGTTTATGGTGCTTTAGCAATTGTTTTAATTGCCATGACTAACTTTAATTTGCTTGAATTTAATTATATTATTGATAAAATTACGGCTTCAAGCTTTGATGTTTCAAAACATAAGATAGTGTTTAATATAATTGGTGGTGTATTATTAGCTCTTCCTGTAATATTAATCCTTATAAAAAGAGATTTTAAAAATAAGAATATTGTTTTTACGGATTATCTTTTAAAGATATTAGAGGTTATATCTTTATTAGCTCTTCCTTTAACATATTTAATTATTACAAATGCTAAAAATTTAAAAATGTCTGGAATAATTATTGGAGGAATTATAATTGTAATGCAAATCTTTACAATTGTAATTTATATTTTAAGAATTAAGCATTACGAAATTAAAGTAGAAGACGTATCTGATAAAGAAACTGTTGTTAATGATACAAAAGGAACTCCTGTTAATGATGAAATAATTGAAGCCTCAGAAAATACTGAAGAAGTTATTGAATCTTCAAATTCTGAAACCCTAGATGAGGCTTTAGCTGAAACTAAAGAAGAGGCTTTAGAAGAAGAAAAACAAGAATCAAGAAGTATTGAACCTGTAATTTCTGAAGAGTCAGTAGATGATGAAGATAATGACGAGGATGATGACCTTGATGAGCTTGAAGAAGACGATAAGGAAGATGCAAGTGCACCTTCATCATTAGTGGTATCTGAAAAAAGAATTCGTTTAACCTTCGAGGAAAAAACAACGCTAGCATCAGATGAGGTTAAAAATTATTATAATGAAGTTAAAAACTATTTATTAATGTATCGTGCCCATGCTCGTTTATCTAAAAAATGTGAATCATTTAGATATAAAGGCTTATTAGCAAAGGTTGCATTTGCTGGTAAAACATTGAAGGTTAATTTAGCAATTGATCCTAAAACACTTGAAGGGACAAAATATCATTTCAAGGATAGATCAGATAAGAAGCAATATCAACTTGTACCAACACAGATTAAGATTAAATCTGATCGAGGTCTTAAGTACTTTAAGGAATTAGTCGATATGATGATGGAGGGACGTGAGGTAAAACCTAAGCGTCGCTTTGAGACAACTGATTTTACAGCTCTTTTAATTCCTGATGGGCATGCCGTTTTATATACACTTGGAGTGACAAATGATCATTTAGTTGATATTATGGATGTATCTAATGTACCAACTGATTTACCAGTTGACTTGGTATATCATATACCAACAATAAATGGTGATGATATTGAAGGTATGAAAGAAGAAAATAGCATATATCTTGATACTTTGTGTAAGCATTTTAATGATGGTGACATTATAACCCTTGATATTCTTAAGAAGAATAATATTCTTACAAGAGGAAATATGCTAAGAATTAAGGCTAGAGGAACCTTAGATAAGCATTTTACAATATATGCTGATTCCTTTGAAGCTAATGCTCTTGCTATGCTACTTTGCACAGGCTCTAAAGCAGTTAAGCTTATAAGAAATAGAAAATAGATATTTTGCTTGAATAGAAATGCAAATTTTATCAACTAGGATTTTAATAATAAAAAAGCACAATCTATCATGTGCTTTTTCTTTACTATTTAGCTTTAAAATGCTAAAATTAGTTGTAAATTTAAGAGGATGATTTTTATGTATGATGTAATCGTTGTTGGTGGAGGTCATGCCGGATGTGAGGCATGTCTTGCTACGTCAAAAATGGGATTTAAAACTTTATTAATATCAGGAAACCTAAATATGTTAGGTTCGATGCCTTGTAATCCTTCAATTGGTGGACCAGCTAAGGGTATTGTTGTAAGAGAAATTGATGCTCTTGGTGGATATCAAGGAAAGAATGCAGATTTATGCCAGATTCAAATGAAAATGCTTAATTCTTCTAAAGGACCTGCTGTAAGAGCTTTAAGAAGTCAGGATGATAAGGTATTATATTCTAAGATGATGCGTAAGCATCTAGAAGAACAAGATAATCTAGAGCTTAAGGAAGGATATGTTGAAAATATCATTGTTAATGATAATAAAGCTTGCGGTGTTATTATGCCTAATGGCGAAAAAATACCATCACGTGCGGTTATCATTACTACTGGTACATACCTAAATAGTAAGATATTTAGAGGTCATGTTGTTACTACATCAGGGCCTGAAAACCAACCAACAAGCTTTGGAATTTCTGCCCAGCTTCAAAGATTAGGTTTTGATGTGAGACGTTTAAAAACAGGAACGCCGCCTCGTATTAAGGCTTCTACAATTGATTTTTCAAAGTCAAGCCTTGAACCTGGGGATACCTATCCTTATCGTTTTTCTTTTGATAAAGGATATGAACCAATTAATAATATAAGTGTGCCTTGTCATTTAACATATACAAATAAGGAAATTCACAAATTGATTATGGATAACCTTGATGAAAGTGCTATGTATGGTGGTGTAATTACAGGTGTAGGACCAAGATATTGTCCTTCAATTGAAACAAAGGTTGTTAGATTTAGTGATAAGGAGCGTCACCAGATTTTCCTTGAGCCTGAAAGCCTTGAATGGGATCAAATTTATGTCCAGGGTTTTTCAACATCAATGCCAGTTGAAATTCAGGATAAGATGATAAGATTAATACCAGGACTTGAACATTGTGAGGTGCTACAATATTCATATGCTATTGAGTATGATTCAATTAACCCTTTGAATTTGTGGCCTAGCCTTGAAACAAAGATTGTTGAAAATTTATTCTGTGGTGGTCAAATTAATGGAACATCAGGCTATGAAGAGGCTGCTTGTCAAGGTCTTATGGCAGGTATTAATTGTGGTTTAAAGCTTCAAGGGAAAAAGCCTTTAGTTTTAGGAAGAGATGAGGCTTATATTGGTGTTTTAATTGATGATTTGGTTACAAAAGGAACGGAAGAGCCTTATCGTTTGTTAACATCGAGGGCTGAATATCGCTTATTGTTAAGACATGATAATGCAGACATAAGACTTCGTGAATATGGCTATCAGGTTGGGTTAATTTCGGAAGAGCAACATAATGCTTTGATTAGTAAAATTAAAAGTATTGAAGAGATGATAGCATATTTAAAAGCTACCAATGTTTCTATGAGTGAAGAAAATAATGCTTATATTGAAGCTAAAGGATCATCTCGAATTGCTGAGTCAATAAAAGCCTATGAGCTTTTAAAACGTCCTGAAATTAGCTACCATGATATTAAGCATTTGCTTAAATTAGACACTAGTGATGATGTACTTGAGGCCGTTGAAATTGAAGCTAAATATAAAGGCTATATTGAAAAGGCTCGTAGTCAAGCTCTTCATTTGAGAGCACTTGATGAAAAGCTAATTCCTTCAGATATTGATTACAATAAGGTTTCTAATATTGCTTTAGAAGCAAGAGAAAAGCTTATGCAAATTCGTCCAAGAACACTTGGCCAAGCATCAAGAATTTCGGGTGTTAATCCTGCTGATATTGCTGTTCTTTCAGTTTATTTAGAAACATATAAGAGAGGTTAGTTATGAATTTTAAAGAAGATTTAAAAAAAATAAATATTGAATTAACAAATGAAGCCTTTCTAAATTTTGAGGAATATTATAAATTTTTAGTCGAATATAATGAGCATGTTAATTTAACAGCTATTACAGATTATGATGGCGTATATTATAAACATTTTTATGATTCCTTAACGTTATCACTTGCTCTTGATGTGACAAAGCCTATTAATCTTGTAGATGTTGGTGCAGGAGCAGGATTTCCTTCAATCCCTAATGCTATTGTATTTAATAATTTAAATGTTACAATTATTGATGCCTTAAATAAACGTATTAATTTTTTAAATGAATTAATTGCTAAATTAAAACTTAATAATGCTAAGGCATTACATGCTAGAGCTGAAGAATATGCCGCTTTTCATCGAGAAGAGGCTGATGTTGTAACCGCCAGGGCTGTTGCAAGATTAAATATTCTTGCCGAATTATGTATCCCTCTTGTTAAGGTTGGAGGTCTTTTTGTGGCAATGAAAAGTGTTGAATCGGAGCAAGAATTTTTAGAAGCTAAAGGTGCAATAAAAACATTAGGTGCAGAGCATCTTAAAACCATAAGTGTTGAGCTACCTAATCAAATGGGTCACCGTGAGATATTAGTTTTTAAAAAGGTTAATAAAACACCTAGTAAATATCCTCGTCAATTTAGTCAAATTAAAAATAAGCCATTGTAGTTAAGGAGTTTTTTTTATGAGTTGTAAGGTAATCGCAATTACAAATCAAAAGGGTGGAGTAGGTAAAACCACAACATCAGTTAATCTTTCAGATGCACTTGCGAGATTAGATAAAAGAGTATTGTTAATTGACTTAGACCCTCAAGCCTCAGCTTCTTTAAGCTTGGGCTTAGATCGTTATGAGAATAAAACAATTAATGATGTATTAATGGGAGAATGTGAAATTAAGGATGCAATTTGTCATCCTAAGCATTCAAAATGTGATGTTGTTGTATCTAATATTAATTTATCTAAATTAGAAATTAAAACAATTGATAATCCTAATCGTGAAATGCTACTTTCAAATGCTATTTCTTCCTATCGTAAAAAATATGATTATATTATTATGGATTGTCCACCATCACTTGGTATTATCACTTTAAATAGCTTATTTGCGGCTGATAGTTGTCTTATTCCTGTTCAATGTCAATTCCTTGCAATTGACGGATTAACACAGCTTTTAAACACAATTAAAACCGTTCAAAAACGTAAGAAGGTACTTGATAAAAATCTTCAAATTGAAGGGATTTTGCTTACGATGCTTGATAAACGTGTCATTTCATCGTGGCAAATTGTAAATGAGATAAAAGAATGCTTTGGAGAAAAAGTTTTTAAGACGATCATTAATGTTAATGTTAAGGCTCAAATAGCCCCAACTGTAGGTAAGCCGGTTATTGCTTATGCATCTAGATGCCCTGCTTCTAAACAATATAAAGAATTAGCAAAGGAGATAGTGAAAAATAATGGATGAAAGAAAAACATTACTTGATTTAATTAATGAAAATGTTACTGAACCAGATAATGAACAAATTATTGATCTTCCATTATCTAAGGTTAAGCCTAATCCCTATCAGCCTCGAAAAGAGTTTGATAAGGCAGCACTTAATGATTTAGCTTCTTCAATAAAGGAACATGGTGTTATTCAACCTATAATTGTTAAGGAAAATGCTGGTGAATTTATTATTATTGCCGGTGAAAGACGCTATCGTGCATCTTTACTTGCAGAACGTGAAACAATTCCCGCAATTGTGAGAAGTTATGAAAAATCTAAGATGATTGAATTAGCTTTAATTGAAAATTTGCAAAGACAAGAATTGTCAGCTTATGAGGAAGCAAATGCATATGCACTTATGATAAAAGAATTAGGATATAATCAAACAGATGTTGCAAAGCATGTTGGTAAAAGTCGTAGCTATATTACAAATATGCTTGGTATTTTAACCTTGCCAAATGAAGTATTATCAATGCTACAATCAGGTAAGCTTTCTTTTGGCCATGCTAGAGCATTGTCTAAACTATCAGATGGAAAAAGAATTATTGAGCTTGCACATATCATAGTGATGAAGAACTTGAGTGTTCGTCAAATTGAGGAGCTTGTCAAAAATGAAGATAAAAAAGTTGCTCAGCAACCTCGCAAAACTGATAAACAAATAATATCAAAATCTATTGGTAAAAATAATTTAAAAATAAAAATAGCGGTGTCTCATGATAAAGTAACAATTAAAGCAAAAAATCATGATGAACTTCAAGAAATTATCAATTGGCTAATGGAGGGAAAATAATGTTTGAAGAGGGAACAATCGTCATTACAAAGAAAAATCATGTTTGTGGTTCTAATGAATGGAAGATAATTCGTACAGGCGCAGATTTAAAGCTTGAATGTGTTAAATGTAAAAGAGTAATAATGATGCCAAGATATGAATTAGAAAAGAAAATAAAGAGTAAATAATGGCTTTGTTATCTTATTTATTATTAGATGAAATTAAACTGTAGATGATGTCTACAGCTTTTTTTGTACAAAAAACACAAAAAATTTTAAAAAATGCTTGCAATTATGAAAAGTTTATAATATAATAAGGGAGCGCTATGATTTGAAGCGTAAATTCTGGTCGGGTAGCGAAGAGGCTAAACGCGTCAGACTGTAAATCTGATCCTTAGGGTTCGTTGGTTCGAAACCAACCCCGACCACCATTTTTAGGTCTTTGAAAACTGAACAAAATGACAATTAAT
>ENA-ORNR01001746-ORNR01001746.1-human-gut-metagenome-genome-assembly--contig:-NODE-1746-length-19099-cov-5.477788_pt1 | contig 19099 bp, 10 predicted proteins | sample MGYA00242114_ERZ509020 | MGnify/ENA primary metagenome ERZ509020 (study PRJEB26280, sample SAMEA2338758) | human gut metagenome | biome: human gut; feature: human-associated habitat; material: faeces...
ATCGTATCTTAAATCATAAAACACATCTTCATCAAATTCTTGATTCAATATAGATCCCTCCTTAAATATGAATTTTAATGAATTTAAATTGCTAAACTAATTATGTCATATGTCCTCCTTATATTACTATTCAAAATTACCCTCCCTTATAATAAAGAGGCGAAAAATGCGATTTTTTTTAATTTTTCTTTTGTTTTATTAAATGAAAACGTTTTCGAATGAACTTTTGATGGTACATATAAGTATTTGATAAGCAAAATATACAATTATGTGGAACAATATTGGAAGCAAAATTAATTAGTTTAATAATTAAAACATGAAGTAAAAAATGAAAAAACACCTGAAAACACTTTCATTAAAAAATCTATTTACTTTTATGCTCAAGATGAGTATAATACATACTTGCTCGATGGAGCAGAAGGTGGTGGATTTATGGTACGTAGTAACAAGAAGTCACTTGTTAGAAGATTTTTTGATAAACTTGTTGCATTCTTAGTATATGGTGAAAACTATAACTCAACAATGTTTTAATTAAGCCCTAAAACAATTAACCAGTGACTATAAATATGATATCTTTCTTGGGAGATATTATATGTGTAATACCAAGATGAATTATTAAAATAAGTACAATTAAAACAATATAAAATGAAAAGCTATGGTATGAAAATCTATAGCTTTTTTCATACTTTTTAAAATGTAAGCGCTTAAAATATTTCATATTTGTTAAATAAGTATGTTAAATTATGTAAAGTTCAAAAAAGTAATTTAAATTCTATAAAAATTTGGTATAATTGTTAAGAAATGAAAGAAGGTAGTAGTATGCTTAAACTAAAAAATATTAGGAAAACCTATGAAGTAGCGGGAGCTAAATTTGAAGCACTTAAGGGTTTAAATATTTGTTTTAGAAAAAATGAATTTGTATCGATATTGGGTCCCTCTGGTTGTGGAAAAACAACAACCTTAAATATAATTGGGGGGCTTGATAAATATACATCTGGAGATTTAATTATCGCTGGTAAATCAACTAAGGAATTTAAGGATCGTGATTGGGATGTTTATCGTAATCACCGTGTTGGTTTTATTTTTCAAAGCTATAATTTGATTCCTCATCAAACAATTGAGGAAAATGTTGAACTTGCACTTACAATTGCTGGTGTTACGAAGGAAGAAAGAAAAAAACGTGCTCGTGAAGCACTTGACCGAGTTGGTTTAAAAGGCTCTTATAATAAAAAGCCTAATCAGCTATCTGGTGGTCAATGCCAAAGAGTTGCGATAGCTCGTGCTTTAATTAATAATCCAGAAATTTTACTAGCTGATGAGCCTACAGGAGCGCTTGATACTAAAACATCAATTCAAATAATGGAGCTTATTAAAGAAATTAGCAAGGATACCTTAGTTATTATGGTAACTCATAATCCTGAACTTGCTCATAAGTATTCAACTCGTATTGTTTCATTACTTGATGGTGAAATTGTTGAGGATAGTAATCCTTATAGTGAAGAGGATGAAGCTAAAGAGGCAACTTCAGAAAATGCTGATTTTGCACTTGAAAAGGCTAAAATGAGCTTTAGAACCGCGTTTAAACTATCATTTAAGAATTTACTTTCTAAAAAGAAAAGAACGATTTTAACAATTATAGCAGGTTCAATTGGTATTATTGGTATCTCAGCAGTTCTTGCGGTGTCTAATGGTGTTAAAACTTATATTAAAGATATGCAAAATGACATGCTATCAGGTAATCCTATTAAGGTTTCTCAAAATAGTTTGGATTATTCCTCTTTAATGAGTATGATGACAAATGATGAGAAGAAACAGTTTATTGATGAAAATGGTTATGTTAATGTAAATTCAATGGTTGAATATATGGCTAAAAAATATGCTCAAATGAGTGCAGCGGAAATTAAAAATGATATAACTGAGGATTATATTAATTATTTAAAGGCTATGCCATCTGATTATGCAGCGGATATTAATTTCAATTATGGAATAGATATTACAAATAATATTTATACAACTCATAATGTTCATAGTAAAAATGAAAGTGATAATCTAAGATCAGTTACTGCTATAACAGCTACCTATACAGAACTTTTAAGCAAAACATCACTTAAGGATTTTGTAAGTGTTATTTCTTCAATGTCATCACCTGTAGGACAATCATTATCTAATACGGATTATATTAGGGGTCAATATGATATTCATGGTAGTATTGCTACATCATATGATGAGGTTATGCTTGTCCTTGATAATGATAAAACTTTAACAGATATTTTACTTGCAGAGCTTGGTTATTATACACAAGATGAATTTTTAAATATTGCATACAAGGCTACAAATGATGAAAATTATAATAGTAATCTTGATAAAGATAAGTTCTCTTATGATGAACTATTAAATCATGAATTTTATTACATTGATAATGATCACGCATATATTCAAACATCATATAAGGAAGGTATTTTCCAATATAATTATAATGCTAAGGATGTAGCAGGAAGCGATATGCATAAGCTTAAGGTTGTTGGTATTTTAACACCAAAGGATGATGTATCATATGGTTGCTTAAAAACAGGCTTTTATTATACAAAAGCATTTACAGAGCGTATGTTATCAGATTCTAAAAGCAGTAAAATTGTAAACTATATGAAGAATCATAATAATGAAATTTCCGTTCCAATTAAATATATACAGGAGCCAAGCTTACTTCCATCTTTAGAAGAAGGAGTATTCTATAATTTAGGTTATGAATATGATGGCGAGGCTCAATCTAGCTTTAAAATTCTTGGTACAACAGGTGGTTCAAGTTTGTCATCAATGATGAGTGGTAATGCAGTTGATGTGTCAAAGCTTGCCTTTACCTTGGGAATTAATAACGTAGGTGGCTCTTCACTTGCAACGGATATTTCTATTTATCCAACTGATTTTAAAGCTAAGGATAAAGTACTTGAGTATTTAGATGCTTGGAATGGCTTGAATGATATAACTGTTGGTGATAAGGTTTTAACATATAAAGATCGTAAAGAGGTTAAATATACGGATAATTTATCTTTGATTATCTCTATGATTGATTCTATGCTTAATATGGTTACGATTGCTTTAATTGCCTTTACATGCTTATCTTTAGTTGTTTCTTGTGTAATGATTGCAATAATTACTTATGTATCTGTTGTTGAAAGAGTTAAGGAAATTGGTGTTATTAGATCTCTTGGTGGACGTAAGAAAGATGTAAATAATCTATTTAATGCTGAAACAATTATGACGGGCTTATCTTGTGGTGTATTTGGTGTTGCTGTAACCTATTTACTACAGGGTATTATGAATTTAGTTGTAGAAACATTATCAGGTATTCCTAACATAATGCTTCTAAGCCCTACAACAGCAATTATTATGATTGCTTTATCGGTTCTTTTAACCGTTCTTTCTGGTGCACTTCCTGCATCAAAGGCATCTCATCAAGATCCTGTTGAGGCTTTAAGAAGTGAATAGTTATATTTCTATTAAATTTTCATAGAATTTAATGGAGAGTATTAATAATGAAGTGGTATTTAAGATACTGCTTCATTTTTTATTTGTAAAAATTTAAATTTAGTATTGAAAACGCTCTCATAATGTTTTATAATGAAAGCGTTTACTAGGCAAAGAATGCCAAAGAGAAAAGAGAGGAAATTTAAATGAAAAGAAATAAATTGAAGGTTTTAAGCAGTTTAGCCATTTTAGGAATAGCCGGCTTAGGCTTAGCCGCATGTAATAATAATACAGGAAGTGGAACTACCCAAAGTCCTACCACAACTCCAACAGAGAATGGTGGTGGAGCAACTACCCCAACTCCTACTCCAACGCCTGTTCCAACTACTCCGAGTCAATCAACTACAACGACTCCAAATCAGTCATCAACAAATACTCCTGAACAAAACAAAATAGAGAGTATTAGTGTTTCAGGACAAACTAAGGAATTTTTACCAGGTAGTGAGTTTGTCTTTGGTGGTACTGTAACTAAAAACTATTCAGATGGATCTCAAGTAGTAGCAACTGAAGAAGAATATATAGTAACAATATATACTGACAATAGTTATGAAACAGAAGCAGAAAATATTAAAACTGCTGGTACATATTATGTAGTTGTAAGTATTGGAGATAAGCTTGCAACTTATGAAATAGTTGTACGTGAGAAGCAACAAACAATTCATGAAAATGCAGTTGTTAAGGGAGTGACTCCAACTAAAACTGATATTTCTACAAAGGTTGATATTTATAATCAACATGGAAATGAGGTTTATGTCACAGCAAATTCAAGTAAAAAAATACAATCTGAGGATAAAACAGCAACTTGTGATGGAATTGAATTTAGTCAAAGATTAAAGATGCAAGGATCTGCAGTGGCTGCAGGCGAGAGCGTTAATGTTTCAGCTGATGGTACTGTTTCAAATGGACGTGTTATCGTTGTAAAGGTTGCTCAAGCCAGCAAACTAACTTTCTATGGTATGCCATCTTCTGAACAAAAACGTTCATTTATTCTAACTAATAATGCAGATTATAGTAGAGAAGTAGCTTCAGCCGCTGATAAAACAAATATCGGTTCATATGAATTTGATGTTGCAGCTGGAACATATTATTTCTATGTTGGTGCAACAAATGCAACTTTAGGCACAACAGCAGGTGGATGGTATTTCTATGGCGTTGATATAGCTTATGATGTACCTGCAAGTTCATTAACATATTCTGAGATTAAGGTTGATGCATCTAATGTAAGAACTGATTTTAATTTAAATGATACATTTAGTACTGATGGTTTAGTTGTTAAAGGAAAGAATAATTTAGGAACTTGGGATATACTTAGCAAAGAAGACTATAAGGTAACAAACACTGATGATACGGAAGTTAGCACCGCTACACCTGGAAAGAAAACTCTTAAAGTAACTGCTAAAGGTCATAGCGATACATACGACATTCAAGTAATTAATCCAAATGCAACCATTGAAAATATTGTTGTTAAGGAAGAAGCTAAGGGAGTATATAAACAGGGAGAAGTGATTTCTCTTTCAGGTTTAGTTATTACTTCAACTGATAGCGATTCAGTAACACAAGATATTGCTTATGATGCTGAAAAGATTACTTACAAAGTATTAGATGGCGAAGCTGATGTAACATCACAATTTACAACTCTAACAAAGGGAACATATACAGTTGAATTAACTTATGCGTCTAAGACAACAACTTATAATATTACAATGCTTGAGGTAAAAGAAGGAAAATTTGAATATAAGAATGAGGTAGCTGTTGGCTCTGATTCTTATGCTTCATCATTAATTGTTTCTTATACAGATGGAACTGATGCTGATTGGTCTAAATATAATGATACAATTTTAAGTACAGCAGAAGGCTATTCAACCAAGTTCTATAGTGATGCTGATTGTACAACTTTAATTGATACTGCGACAAAAGCGTTTGCATCAGTTGGTACAGTATATATGAAGTTATCATATCAAGATTATAGTTCAAATGCTATTACTTTAACTGTTAAGAATTTCAATAGTGAGTCTTATTATGTAAAGGATGCTAACTTAACAAGTGGTACTGATTATAAAAAACAAACATTGTTTGAAGGTAATTTTGTTGATGTTAAGGTAGGAACAGGAACTTGTAAAGCTGATTCAAATACAGCTATTAATCAGGGCGAAATGCAAATCAAACTTGATGCTGGTGATGGAAAAGAGATTATTTTTGTAGTAAAGCAAAAAATTACTTTAAAGATTATTGCAAATGCATCTGGAAATAAAAAATACATTATTAAAGATGCAGTTGGAACGGAATTAAAAGCGGGTGATTTATCTAAGACTGCTGATGGTGATACAACTATTGAGATTACTCTTGAAGCGGGAACATATTCTTTCACTTCAAATGGTGGTGGCGTTCGTTTCGCTGGTATTGAAGCTACAAAGGCTGAATAATGAAAATTGAATATAATGGGTATGGCTTTTTTAAGTCTTACCCTTTATTCTTAAATAAGGATGGAAATAAATATGAAAAAAAGAAAGCTGCTTGCATTTCCTCTAATAGGACTTGCAATGTTAGGAATGATGTCATGTGGTGAAGAAAAAACAAGTGATACACTATCACCTATTCAAAAACCAACACAAACGCCTGTTCAAAGTAGTACAATTGAAGAACCAGAAGGTGTTAAATTATCAAATATAACCATAGATGATACTAAAATGAAAAAAACATATTATGAAGGCCAAGATATTGATTTTACAGGTTTAGTTGTTAATGCAAGATACACTGATGGTACTGTAAAGCAGGTTACAGATTATACATATGATGAAAGTACATATAATCCTAATCAAAAAGGTGACCAATTTGTTAAGATTATTTATACTGATGATGGTGTAACTAAAACAAGAAGCATTCATGTTTTAGTTAAAACAGTATTAGATTCAGTTAATAATGTGGTTGGTATTACTGCAAAAACTAATAAAACATCATATAAATATAATGAAGAATTAGATTTATCCGATTTAACCGTAACGGCATTCTATGAGGATGGATCTACTAAATTGCTTACAAGTGATCAATATACAGTTTCAAAGGAATCATTTAACTCTAAGATGCGTGGAGATTATGAAATAGGTGTAACATTTAAGGAAGATTATACTGTTGATGGTGTTACACGTAGCTGTGAGGTTGAAACATGCTTCTTCGCAAGTGTTGTTTTAAATATGGATTCAATTAAAGTAACAAAGGGTACTTCAAAATTCCTTCAATACTCTAATATTGATATTTCAGACTGGGAAGTTGAAATAACATATAAAGAAGGAGTTAAAGAAGTTATAACTGACGGCTTTACAACTGATTTAAAATCAAAATTTAAAGATTCTTCAGAGGCCAAGAGTGATAATGTAAATGTTGCGTTTACATATAATGGTGTTACTAAAAATTGTACAAGAACTGTTGAGATTGTAAAGGCTAATAAAACATTTACAGCAGGCTTAATTGATATTACAAATACACCAGCTTCGGAAGATGTAGCAGTTGGTAAATTTGTTGTAAATAAGGGATATATTGTATCAAATGATAGTCAATCATGTGGATGTCAGTCATTTGCTCGTTCTGTTATTTTAAATGGTGCTGGTACGAGAGATGAATATTCAATTGAATTTGATGCTACTATTGTAGAAAACAGGGTTACTGTTGTGGCCGCAAGTCAAGAAGGATCTGAAATTGGTCTTTATGATGCGGATGGAAATGTTGTTAAAACATATAAGGTTGGTACAACTCTTCAAAGATATACCTTTGAACTTAAAGGCAAAGGTAAGTATTATATTTGGTCAACTGGTGGAGTAAGTGTTTACTTCATTGGTACGTATGTAATGTAGGAGGAATAAAAATGAAAAGGAAATTTTTATTAACACTACCACTTGCATGTTTTGCATTAATTGGTATGACAGCTTGTGGTTCTGATGATATAGAAGAAAATGTAATTTATGCCGCTCCTACGGGAAAAGAAACCGCAAAGGGTAGTAAGAAGTCACCTCTTGATGTACGTACAGCCTTTAAAAAATTAACGGCTGGTGATACTTTAATTCTTCTAGATGGTAACTATAAGTTAAATGACAGAATTTTAGTTTCTGCTGGTCAAGACGGAAAAGAAGGAAATCCTATTACAGTAAAAGCTGATGATGGCGCAAGTGTAACATTCGATTTTACAGAACAAACGATTGCTTCTGTATCACGTGGTATTCAAATAAATGCTAATTATTGGTATTTATATGGATTCGATGTTATGGGTGCTGGCGATAATGGTGTTTACATTGCTGGGTCTTATAATATTGTTGAAAATTGTTCATTCCATGAAAATCAAGATACTGGTCTTCAAATTGGTCGTGCTGATTCTAGTCAAACCAATATTAAGGATTGGCCTCATAATAATTTAATTAAGAACTGTACATCATATAATAATTATGATTACCAATCATATGGTGAAAATGCTGATGGCTTTGCTGCTAAGCTAACAACTGGTGAAGGTAATGTATTTGATGGCTGTATTGCTTATCGTAATTCAGATGATGGCTGGGATTTGTATGCAAAATCTGATTCTGGTAAAGTGGGAACAACTATTATCAAAAATTGCTTATCTTTCCAAAATGGATGGTTACTGAATAAAACAGCTTCTCCATCTGAAGATGATCTTGATAAATATGGTGTTACTACAATTACAACAACTGCCCAAGTGCTTGCAAAAAAAACTAATACATCTTTTGCAACTCGTGATGGTGATGGTATTGGCTTTAAGCTAGGTGGATCTGTTATGGAGGGTAATGTCATTGTTGAAAACTGTATGGCATTTGAAAATAGATTACATGGACTTAGTGATAATTCAAATCCAGGTGTTCTATCTTTAAAAAACTGTACAGCCTACAATAACTCAGCAACATGTGATTCTGAAACAGGAGCAGTACTTCCTAATGGAAATACATCTAATAATTTTGATTTAGCACGTGATGAAAAATCATATAATAATTATTATGGTCTTTTATCATATATGACAAATCAAACTACAGCAGGTATAACATATAGCAATAAGGATGCTTATAGAGGTTCAACGGCATATTCTATATTTAACTCTGGTAAGAACAAATATACATGCTTCACCGATTTTAAGGATGCTTCAAGCTATGATTCAACTGCTTCTGGTAAAGCATATAATAGTATGTCTGATTCAATATTTGAGTCTGTTAATTTTGAATACGATGCTACAGGTAATACTGATATTCATAAGCTTTTAAGAAATGCTGATGGATCAATCAATACTGGAAAAATGTTAAATGTAGTATCACCGGATTTATTATCATATTGCGATGGAAAGCAAATTGGCGCGAAGTTAAATGAATCTTCATGGAACGCTTATGATCATTACAACATTTTAAATAATGCATCAACTGGTGATGATACAATGGATACATTACTTGGTGCTAGAGATGTACTCGAGATAATGTGTAATAAAAATGCTGTATATCAAAATGTTAATTTAATTACAAAGGTTAATAATTGTGATGTCACATGGTCATCATCTGATGAATTATTAGTTCAATGTGGAAAGCCTAAGGCTGATAATCCTAACGAATTTGAAACAAATACGTCATCATCTGGTGTAACTTATATTGAAGGTATTATTCACAGAAATCGTGAAACTGATAAAAAAGTTATTCTAACGGCCACAATTTCTTTAAATGGTCAATCTCTTGAGAAAAAGTTTGAACTTAATATTAAGCGCAATATTCCTACAATTGGTTCAGTAGTAGGATTCGAAGATAGATATATTTTAACTCAATTTGGCGAATATGAATTACCAACAATTACCGTTTTAAATGCTTCAATGTATTCAGAAGAGGCTTTAATTGAAGGTGAAGATTATAAAGTAGAAACAAAAATATTATTTGCTAATTCATCTAAGGATTTTATTGATGGAAATTACTATGAAATATCAAAGGTTTATACATCATTACCAGGTGTATATAAGGTCATCTATAATGTTGAATCGTTAATAAGTGATGAACATTTTGAAACCTCATTTAATGCATATGTAGTTTCTGAAGAGGCAGAAATTGATATTTCAACTGATACAGAAGGAAATCCAAATCTTGATGTTAATGTTTCTCGTGATGGTGTTCAAGTTTCTGCGTCATTTACTAATATTTTAGGTAATATGTATGTTTATACATCAAAGAATGAAACAGAAGATGCACAAACAGTTGTAACAAATGGTAAGGCTTTTGATATTACAGATGAAACATTGTCTTCAATTTATGAAATGCCAAATAATGATGGATATTTTGTTCATGTATGTGTTAATAATAAGAAAAATACAATTGAATCGCCAACTGTATATTCAAAGGAGATTACAATACAAAATATTAATACAAAAGATGAGTTCTTTGACTTAGTCAATTCAAAGACTAGTTCAACGATTATTTATCTTTTAACTACTGATTTGGATTTTACTGGATATAATTGGACTGCAACTAATACAGAACCATTTGGTGGTTTATTTAATGGTAATGGTCATACAATTAAGAATATCAAGATTGTATCTACTGAAAAGAAGGGAACTGCTATTTTCTATAAGCTTAAGAATGGTACAATTGAAAATGTAACATTTGAAAATATTATTCTTGAAGGATCGTCTACAGCGTCTCTTGCTGGTATTGTTGGTCAAATGGCCGGTGGATATATTCATAATGTGTCACTTAAGAATATTGCATCTCGTTCATCAACTGGAGCTTCAGCTTTAGTTGGTCAAGTTGCAGGTGGAGTAAATTACATTACGCAGGTTTCTCTTGTTAATGATGAGTCTGTTATTATCAAGGTAGACAATAAATACTGTGGTGGCCTTGTTGGTAATATGCAAAAGGATACGGATCAAGCATTAGTAGAACTTTATGTTTCTGATTGTTATGTTAAAGCTACTATTGGTGATGGTAAAGATGCAGGTGGATATATTGGTGGAATTATTGGTCGTAATAAGAATGAATTTGCATCTTATAAGTTAAGTGTAACAAAGTGTATTTTTGAAGGTCAGGTTCAAACCGGTAAGGATTATTCTGGTGGTATTATTTCAGGCTGTGATAATGGTGCTGGTACAGTTACAGTTCAACACTGTGCTGCAAATTGTACAATTCTATTAAAGGGTAATTTACTTGATGGTATTCAAGCCTCTGCAGCTAAAAATGATAGTCCAATTTTTGGCCGTGTATCAAAGGGTGCGGGTGCATATTATGTTACAATGAATTATGCTAGATTTGCAGATTCACAGTTCACATCAGATACTGAGGATTTTGAAGAAAACTTTAAAACAGCTATTTTCTTTAAAAATAATCTTTCATTAGATATCGAATCTATTTGGATTTTTGATAGTGAAACATTAACTATTTCTTTAAGAGACCCAGCTTCAATTTTAGCAAAATAAAATATTAAATAAGGTTCTAAAGCGATGCTTTAGAGCTTTATTTTTTTGCTTTTTCTATTTATCGACTAATTATGATATTTTAATGGCGTAAAATTTAATAGGTGATTTGTATGGAAAAAACTTTTAAACAAATTCTTGCTGGTTTTTTAATAGGACTAGCTGTAATTGTTCCAGGAATAAGTGGAGCTACTATTGCGATTATGTTTAAAATATATAATAATATTTTAGATGCGATTGCAAGTATAAACAAAAGCTTTAAAAAAAGTATGATATATTTATTTCCAATTGCTGTTGGTGGCATTTTAGGAATATTAATGGGCTTTTTGTTTATTAAGGAATTGCTTAAGGTTATTCCTTTTGCAATTACAACTCTTTTTGGAGGATTGATTTTAGGTAGCATTTTTTCTTTGATACCTGAAAATAAGAAGGATGGAAAAATTTTTTTAGTAGTAGGTATTATATGTCCTATAATTCTTTGTTTAATATCTTTTTTTCACAATGAAATGAACTTAAAACTTAACTATTATCTTATATTTTATTATGTAATTGTTGGTAGTATAGTGGCCTCAATCCAATATATACCAGGATGTAGTGCAAGTGTCTTTTTAATGTCAATTGGTTTATTTACTCCACTTATTACTAATTTTAACTTAAATATTATTATAAATAATAAAGCTTATCTTTTAATTTATTGTTTATTGTTTTTAGGCTTTGTAATAGGTGCGTTATTTTATGCTAAATTAATTAATAAGTTTATTAGTATTTTAGGGGCTAAAGTAAATTATTTATTTTTAGGATTATCAATTGGTTCTTTTGTTTCAATATTTATTAATTATGATATGGTATTGATTTATAAGGATTGGTATTATAAGGGTATTAAATTTTTCGATCTATTACTGGGAATAAGTCTTTTTATTGTAGGCTTTATGGCAAGCTATAGATTATATTTAAGAGAAAAAAATAGATAAAATATTTCATTTCACTTGAAGTTAATTCATATTTGACATATAATATAAAATCCCCAACTAGTAAAGGATTTGATAAAATGGGTCATTTAAAAAATAATTATCATACACATAATCGCTTATGTAATCACGCTCAAGGTGGCGCTCTTGATTATGTAAAAAAAGCCGTAAGCTTAGGCATGGAAGAAATTGGACTATCTGATCATGGACCTATTCCTTGTCGCTTCATGAGTCATGATGAATTCATCGCCAATTTATGCTACCGCAATATGAGCTTAGATGAATTTTATAATATATATTTGCCAGAGGTAAATGAAGCTAAACTTAAATATCAAGGAGATATTAAGGTTTTAAAAGCTCTTGAGGTTGAATATATTCCTGGTGAAGAAGAATTTTATTCTAGCCTAAAGGAGCATTTAGATTATCTTAATTTAGGTGTTCATTATTTTAAGGACTCTAAAGGTAATATCATTAATTCTTATAGCCAGATAAACTACACAAATGTCTTAGAATATGCTAAGACAGCTTGTATGGGAATGAGGACGGGTTTATTTAGGACTTTAGTTCATCCCGATTTATTTATGTTTGATTATAAGAATATAAAAGGAGAAAGAAGATTCGATGAGACAGCTATTGAGGCATCTAAGCTGATTCTTGATTGTGCTAAAGAAACAGGCACTTATTTAGAGGTTAATGTTAATGGACTTTCTAATTCGTTAAAATATCATTCAGACGAATGGCTATATCCTTATGATGAATTTTGGTCTCTTGCAAGTAAATATAAAGGTCTTCATATTATTATTGGTGTTGATGCCCATAATCCCGAAGCATTAGATAGTGAAGCTATTGATATGGTGAAGGAGTTTACGAAGAAGATGGACCTTATGATTGACGATAAGATGGAACTATAATAAAGGTTGCTTGAAGCAATCTTTTTAGTATAGGAAGAAACGCTTTCATAAATACTTTTTATAAAAAGTATGTTATATTTACCTTGGTTAAATGGAGTTGTTATAATGGAAACCATCAAAATTAAAGCTATTTCGGAAGGTATTGCTTACGGGCGTGCTTTAAATGTTAATGACGATTTTATTATTAAGAAAGGTCTTTGCTCAAATTCCTTATTGGAGCGTCAATTATTTAGGCAATCTGTTAATGAGGTTATAAAGGATCTTGAAGCTTTAAAGAGTGATGAAGTATTTAAGGATGAAGAGTTCTTAGATGTTCATATTATGATTTTAAAGGATCCAGTTTTATTTTCTGAGGTTGATTCTTTAATTGAGTCTAAAAGATATTATGCTGAACGTGCTTTTGATACGGTAATAAATGGTTATATTGAAAAATTTAACGGTGCCAATTCCGTATATTTAAAAGAACGTAATCTTGATTTTAAAGATATAAGAAGTAGAGTTTTAAAAAAGCTTAATCGTCATTATTTTAAAGAAAATGTATCAGGCAAACTTATTTTAGTATGTAATGAACTATATCCTTCCTTGCTTATGGAATTTAAGGATAATGTTGCTGGTGTTATTTCTTGTCAAGGTGGTCAAACTAGCCATGGTGCTATTTTATGTAAAGCTAGAGAAATTCCTTATATAATTTATGATGGTACAATTAATGAGGGGACAAGCATTGTTATTGATACAAGAACAAATAGTTTAATGATTAATGTTCCTAAAGAAATTATTAAACAGTATCATGATTTAAAAAAAGAACTTAAAAAGAAAAAAAGAATGTCAGATTATTCAAAATATAAGTTAAAAATAATGGCAAATGTTTCAGCTAATGAGGATATTTCAAAGGTTATGGATTACAACATGTATGGAGTAGGTCTTTATAGAACTGAGTTTATTTTTATGAATTTAGACCATCCAATGTCTTATAATGACCAATTTAGAGTTTATTCAGATGCTGTTGACATGCTTAATGGTAAGTGTATAACATTCAGAACCTTTGATATTGGAGATGATAAGCAGTTATCTTATATGAAGGTGTCTCACAAGGGTGTTGATAATTATCGCAATAATAAAGATTTATTTCAAAATCAAGTTTTAGCAATGATGAATGCTAATAAGTATTCAAATATGAAAATAATGTTTCCAATGATTGAAACAATAGATGAATTTAAGTATTTAAGAGATTGGACAATTAAATTAAAAAGAGAAGCTTCTAATGATTCTTATGTTAAGATTGGTATGATGCTTGAAACTAAAAAGGCTTTGGAAAACATTTCAGATTTTAAAGATATCGATTTTATGTCAATTGGCACTAATGATTTAACAAGTGAGTTATATCATTTGAATCGTAATGAAATTTTAAATTATAATGCTTATATTGATTCGTTAATAGAAAAATTAAAAGCTGTTGTATGTCATTGTCAAACATATAATATTGAATTGTCAATATGTGGTGAGCTTGCGGGAGTGCCGGAGGTTTTTAAGCGTTTATATGATATTGGAATTAGACAATTTAGTATATCACCTTCAAATGCTAAAGCGATTGATATAGCTATAAAAGAATGTGTTCAATAGTATTGTCATTAAGAACTTCAATTTTGGAGTTCTTTTTTTATGTAAAGTCTATGATTTAAAATAAAACTAAATTTTTTTATATACTTTTTATGCTGTTTTAAGGTATAATAGACACATAAAAGAAAAGAGTTAATAAAATATGAAAAAGAAAAAGATAATTTTAACATCATTAAGTACAATTGCTATAATATCTCTTGCAAGTTGTAATTTTAAATTTGTAGGCAGCAGTGGAAGTACTTCTAGTAATGGGGGAAGTACTATTATCCCTTCAAGTGGAATACACCCTTCAACATCTAATGGGGTTTCGTCTAGTGTAGATAGTAAGTATTCGCTAATTTTTGAAAATAATGGTCATGGTATTAAGCCATCTCAAATATCGAATATAAAAATTATTCCGAGTGATTTACCTTTACTTGAAGATGATAAGTATAATTTTGAAGGCTGGTATTTGGATGAAACTTTAACAAATAAAGCTATAAGTGGAACTATTATTCAAGGTGATACTGTTCTTTATGCAAAATGGGTAAAGAAGGAAGTAACCCCTGAACTAAAATATACAATTACCTATGTAATAAATGGCCATGGAAGTCAGCCTTCGAATCTAGCAGATGTAGATAAGATACCTTCACAATTGCCTATTTTGGAGGCTGCCGGTTATAATTTTAATGGTTGGTACTTGGATAAAGAATTAACTAAAAAAGCGTCAGAAGGAAGCACAATAACTTCAAATATAATTTTGTATGCTAGTTGGACAAAAAAAGAAGCTATTAAGACTGAATACACAGTTAGTTTTAATACCAATGGTGGAAGTAGTATTTCAAATGTTAAGGTTATTGAAGGCAATAAGCTAACTAAACCAGCTGATCCGGTAAAAGAAAATGCTATCTTTAAGGGTTGGTATTTAGATGATACATATAATGAACCATTTGATTTTGATAGTGCTATTAATAAAAATTTAACCTTATATGCTAAATGGGTGAACAAACTCAAGGTTAGTTTTGTTGTAAATGACGATGAATACACGAGTGAATACGTAGAAAGTAATACTACTATTACTAAACCAGCTGATCCTATTATTTCTGGTTTTAAGTTTGAAGGTTGGTATGAATCTTTAAATGATGAAAAGATTTTTGATTTTGAAACTAAGATAGTATCAAATATAACCTTATATGCTAAACTAACTAAGGTTGAAGATGTAACTATATTATATGAAGCCTATGATGAGGGGATTAATTTACAGTTTAAAGCAAGTAGTTTAGAAAATACAAATATATATTATAAAGAAACCCAGGATAGCAGTTATAAAATCCTTGATAAAGAACTTATCCGTATTAGTGATGGAATAGCTACAGCAGATATTTTAGGTCTTAGAGCAGGAATTTATGATGTAAAAGTAACTACTTTAGAAAGGGAAGAAAAAATCGTTGCTAATGTTACAGCTTATGATAGAAGTGGTTATGCTCATTTTAATCAAACTGGTATAGGTGCTTATAATGACGATGGAACCTTAAAAACAGGAACTAATGTTGTTTATGTGACAGAAGCTACTAAAAATACGGTCACATGTACAATAAATAAGAAGAAATATACAGGATTGGTAGCTATTTTAAATGCTCAATCTAAGTCAAGTGCTCCTCTTGATATTCGTATTATCGGGCAAGTTAGCGCAGATACCTGGAAGGAAATTAAATATGAAAAGTCTTCTAGTGATAAGCTTACAATTGATAAGATAGTTGATAAAAATGGTAATCCATTACCTCAAAAATCAATGACGGAGCAAGAGATTATTAAAGGTGGTTATAATACACTTGAAGGAAAATATGAGCAGATTAAGGGAATAACTAATAGCATAAAATATTCAAGTGGTGAATTCGATTCTTATTATAATATGATAGATGTATCAGATGCTAAAAACGTAACTATTGAGGGTGTTGGTTCTGATGCAAAGCTGTATCAATGTGGATTTACTTGGAAAAAATGCTCGAGTATTGAGGTTAGAAATTTAACATTCGATGATTATACTGAAGATGCTTGTAGCTTTGAGGGGTCTGATGATGCAACTACATTATCAGGGTTTAAAACGGGGCATATATGGATACACAATAATACCTTTAATGAAGGAAATAATAAATGGGATGTTTGTCCGGAGCAGGATAAGCATGAGGGAGATGGAACAACGGATTTTAAGAAAAATGCTTATATAACGCTTGCGTATAATCATTACTACAAAAATCATAAGACAGGTCTTGTAGGTGGAAGTGATACACAACATACTGCATGTGTGACATTCCATCATAATTATTATGAAAATTGTGCAAGTAGATTACCTTTAGGTCGTCAAGCTAATATGCATATGTATAATAATTACTACTATAAGTCTACTGGTACGAATATGTCAATTAGAGCAAATGGTTATGCTTTTGTTGAAAATTGCTATGTTGAGGCATGTAATAATCCTTTTGAAACAAAAGGAACGGGAGTTATTAAGCTTTATGGTACAACGATTGTATCTTCAAAAGGAACAAATACAGCTGTTGTAGTCTCATCAAGAGAAGAATATGTAAAAAACAGCAATTTGTATAGCGATAGTTTTGATACAAATTCAAGTGTATTTTATTATGATACAACAAATAAAAAAACAAATGTATCTTATTTAACATCAGCTTCTCAAGCTAAAGCTGATTGTATTAAATACGCTGGAGTACATAAATTTACGTATTAAAATTTAATAGTTCAAAAAATAAATTGTCCCTAAGCAAAACTTGAATGTTTGAATGCCTTGAGGGACTTTTTTTGTAAATGAAAAAAAGATAGCAATAAATGCTGGTACCTCATGATTTAAGATTGTTTATTTTAATATGTTATTAAGCTCATCTAAAGAGAGTTCTGTAATAGAACTAATAAATTATTTAGTTTGACCACATTGGAATAACTGGCGATTGTCTTTGTATTTTCACCTTCTTGAATCCCTTCAGATTTCCCTTAGCTTAGCCTTCTTTAATTCCTTCCTCCCTAGCCGTTTAAATTGAGCTTTTGGGTCTATTAAAAACTTTTTCGTAAAATGAATGAAAGACAGTTTATAGTATTTTAATAATAAAAATCAGAAAAAATCACGAAAAATAAAAAAAGTATTGCAATGGTAAAAGAGTTATGGTATACTAGAAAAGGCCCGAAAAAGGGAAGGCTGTGAAGTGGAAGGTTGCCGACACACCGTTCAACGTTGTCATTCAGTGTGAAGGGTTTTTCCATGGAGCAAGTCTATACTTGGATTATAGGCGAAAGGAGTTATTTAAAATGGCAAAAGAAAAAATTAGAATTCGTTTAAAGTCTTATGATCACAGATTATTAGATCAATCTGCAAAGAAGATCGTTGACAGTGTTAAGAAGACAGGTTCTGTAGTTAATGGACCAATTCCTCTTCCAACTGAAAAGGAAATCTTCACTATCTTACGTTCTCCTCACGTTAACAAGGATTCACGTGAGCAATTTGAAAGAAGAACTCATAAGAGATTAATCGAGATTGTGGAACCAACTCCACAAACAATTGACGCTTTAATGCACATTGATCTACCTTCTGGTGTAGATATTGTATTAAAGAAGTAATTTAAATTTTTAGAAAGAAAGGTGTAAACTCATGGCTAAGGGAATCTTAGGTAGAAAATTGGGCATGACTCAAATTTTCGATGCAGAGGGAAATCTTATCCCTGTAACTGTTATTGATTGCTCACAAAACGTTGTTCTTCAACAAAAGACTGTTGAAAATGATGGTTATGTTGCAACTCAAGTTGGTTACGAAGACAAACGTGAAGGTTTAGCAAATAACCCTGAGAAGGGACATGTTGCAAAAGCTGAAACTGCTCCTAAGCGCTTCATTAAGGAAATTCGTTTTTCTGTACAATGTGGCGAAAACGAGCTAGCTTCTTATAACGTTGGTCAAGAGATTAAATGTGATATTTTTACAGCTGGTGAGGTTGTAGACGTAACTGGTACTTCTAAGGGTAAAGGATTCCAAGGTACTATTAAGCGTTATAATCATCATCGCGGACCTATGGGTCACGGTTCCAAATCTCACAGAGTAGTAGGTTCCATGGGTTCTTCCGCTTACCCCAGCCGTGTTAAAAAAGGCAAAAGAATGCCCGGTCACATGGGTAGCGCAAATGTAACTATCCAGAATCTTGAAATTGTACGTGCTGATGCAGAAAAGAACCTGCTGCTGATCAAGGGCGCAGTTCCCGGTCCTAAGGGTTCCGTTCTGGTAATCAAAGACAGCGTAAAGGCTTGATAAACTTTACGAAAGGAGGAAACTAACATGGCAAATGTTGCAGTATTAAATATGGCAGGCGCTCAGGTAGGCACAATCGAGCTGAATGACGCTATTTTCGGTATTGAAGCAAATGAACATGTGATGCACCTGGCTGTAGTACAGTATCTGGCAAACCAGAGACAGGGCACACAGAGCACAAAAACACGCGCTGAAGTTCGTGGCGGTGGTAGAAAACCTTACAGACAGAAAGGTACCGGCAGAGCAAGACAGGGCTCCATCCGTTCCCCTCAGTGGGTTGGCGGTGGCGTTGTATTCGCTCCCAAGCCCAGAGATTATTCCTTCAAGCTGAACAAGAAGGTGAAAAGACTGGCACTGC
>ENA-ORNR01001749-ORNR01001749.1-human-gut-metagenome-genome-assembly--contig:-NODE-1749-length-19080-cov-5.336715_pt1 | contig 19080 bp, 15 predicted proteins | sample MGYA00242114_ERZ509020 | MGnify/ENA primary metagenome ERZ509020 (study PRJEB26280, sample SAMEA2338758) | human gut metagenome | biome: human gut; feature: human-associated habitat; material: faeces...
CCGACGGCGGTGAGGCTGCCCTGCCGCTCGTCGCTGCCGAGGCATTCGACCACGCCCGCGCGCTCATAGAACTGCGCGAGGCGCGAGGACAGATACGCAGGATAGCCCTCTTCACCGGGCATCTCCTCGAGACGGCCCGACATTTCGCGCAGGGCCTCCGCCCAGCGGGAGGTCGAGTCCGCGATGACTGCGACGGCGTAGCCCATGTCACGGAAGTATTCGGCGATGGTGATACCGGTGTAGATGCTCGCTTCGCGCGCCGCGACCGGCATATCCGAGGTGTTAGCGATCAGCACCGTGCGCTTCATCAGACTCTCGCCCGTGCGCGGGTCGACGAGCTCGGGGAATTCGCGCAGAACGTCGGTCATCTCGTTGCCGCGCTCGCCGCAGCCGATGTAAACGACGAGATCCACGTCCGCCCACTTGGCAAGCGCATGCTGCATGACGGTCTTGCCGCTGCCGAACGGCCCCGGGATCGCCGCCGTGCCGCCCTTGGCTACGGGAAAGAACGTATCCACAATGCGCTGGCCGGACTGGAGCGGCGTGACGGGCGGGTACTTCTTCGTGTAGGGACGGCCCACACGAACAGGCCATTTCTGGATCATCGTAAGTTCCTTCGTCTCGCCCTTGTCGGTCTCAATAACAGCGACGACGTCCTCCACAGTGAAGCTGCCGGACTTGATCTCCTTCACAGTGCCGCTCATCTTGGGCGGCATCATGATCTTGTGCAGGATCGACGGCGTCTCCTGCACCGTGCCGAGCACGTCGCCGCCGATCAGGTGGTCTCCCACCTTGGCGACAGCGGTGAAGTCCCACTTCTTCTCGCGGTCGAGCGCGGGGACCTCCTCGCCGCGCGGCAGGAAGTTGCCGCCCGTCTTCTGGCGGATGACCTCCAGCGGGCGCTGGATGCCGTCGTAAATATTCTCGATCAAACCGGGGCCGAGCTCAACAGACAGCGGCGCGCCGGTCGTCACGACCTCTGCCCCCGGGCCGAGGCCCGAGGTCTCTTCATACACCTGAATGGCGGCGGAATCGCCGCTCATCGTCAGAATTTCGCCGATGAGGTGCTGCTCGCCCACGCGGACGACATCCGCCATATTCGCTTCCGAAAGTCCCGACGCCACGACCAGCGGGCCGGAGACCTTAACGATCTTTCCCATAAGGCTTTTGCTCCTTTTTTACAAAATGTCCGCGCCGACGGCCTTTTCCGCAGCCGCGTGCACGCCCGCTGTGCCGATGCCGAGGCTCCCCTCCCTGCCCGGGATGAGGATGACGGCGGGCGAAACATCCTCGCGCCGACACTCGATCTCCGCGGGGATCTGCGCGGCGAGGTGTTCGGTGATATAGATGATGGCGTAGTTCTCCTTCGCCATGCGGTGGAGGGCGGCTTTCGCCTGCTCGCCGTTTTCCGCGATGCAGGTGTCGAGCCCGAGGGCGCGGAAGCCCAAAACGCTGTCGCGCCCGCCGATAACTCCGATCTTATTCATGCTGCCGCCTCCCTTAGAGATAACTCATGCGCAGCCGCGCGCGGATGTCCTCCGCCGCGATGCCCGCGATCTTGCCGGATAAAATGGTGCGCACGGCGGTGAACTCCGCTTCTTTCGCGCCAAGATAGCCCGCCACGACCTCTGGGCCGAACGGCGTGCGCCGCGCCCGCTGCAAATAGGACATGAGCGCATCGTCGCACGCGCGCTCAAATTCCGTCAGGCCCCCGCCGCTGTCAAGCAGTTTGGCCGCGAGCTCGCCCGCGCTGTCAAGCGGCGTGCCGTGTGTGAGCGACGATAAATGATCGCCGCGCGCGCCTTTGAGCTGACCCGCTCGGTGCTGGTGTGGACGAACACCCCGGAAAACATCATCGACCTTGCGGATATCTATATCCGCACCATTTTTGCAGGCATCCCCTTCACTCTACTTTATAATGTGACCAGCGCCCTGATGCGTGCACTGGGCGACAGCAAGCGCCCGCTGTATTTCCTGCTGGTGGCCAGCGTGCTGAACATCGGGCTGGATCTTGCCTGCATCATCCTGTTCAACATGGGCGTGTTCGGCGCCGCCTTTGCCACCGTGTTTAGTCAGGCTGTGGCGGGCATTGGCAGCCTTATTTATATCATGCGCCACTACCCGGAACTGCGCTGGAGCAGGGAAGAGGGCCGCATCAGCGCTCCGCACTGCGCAAAGCTTTGCGCCATGGGTCTCCCCATGGGTCTGCAGTGCAGCATTACCGCCATTGGCAGCGTGGTGCTGCAGGGCGCGGTGAACGGTCTGGGCAGCGATATCGTGGCCGCGCAGACCGCCGGCGGCAAGGCTGCGCAGTTCCTCAGCGTGCCGCTGGAGAGCATCGGCACCGCCATGACAACCTACACCAGCCAGAATATGGGCGCAAAAGACCTTGGCCGCGTGAACCGCGGCGTGAACACCGCACTGGGCATCGGCTGCGTGTACAGTGTGGCCTCCTTCCTCATTCTGCGCGTGCTGGACAAGCCCCTGATCGGCCTGTTTCTGGACGCAGGCGAGACCGCCATTATGGCCAATGCGCAGGACTTCATCTTCTGGAACAGTGTGTTCTACATCCCGCTGGCAGTGCTTATCATCTACCGCTACACCATTCAGGGTCTGGGGCACTCCGGCCTTGCCATGTTTGCTGGTGTGGCTGAAATGATCGCCCGCGCCATGGTGGGCTTCTGGTTCGTGCCGCTGTGGGGCTACTTTGCCGCCTGCATCGCAAGCCCGGTGGCATGGTTCTTTGCCTGCTTCTTCCTGATCCCGGCCTATTTTGTGGTGTTCCGTAAACTGCAAAAGGAAAAGCAGCAGGAAGCCGCCGCAAAGGCGCAGTAAGGGTTCATAAAAAGTGCTTTTTCTTTTCGCCCTTTCATGCTATAATAACAGGTAAATACGGCTTTGCCGTAACAGGGCAGGGCAGGGGTGACCCCGCACTGCCGGGGCAATGCCCGCAATTGCGGCGGGCGGGAAATACAAAAAGAGAGGCGAATCGAGATGTTGGATATGATCAAATGCAGCACCGGCGGTGCGTACTATGCGCGCGGAGAGTGGGTGCCCGCAGACGGCAATGCACCCGCTGCACTGGCAGCAAAGGGCTTTGATGCCGCTGCCGTTGCCAAGGCTAAGACCGGTACTATGGCCTACAATATTATGCAGGCACACAACACCAGCGGCGATGCCGAGAACCTGAAGATCAAGTTTGATGCCATGGCAAGCCATGACATCACCTTTGTGGGCATTATCCAGACCGCCCGTGCTTCCGGGCTGGAAAAGTTCCCCATCCCTTATGTGCTTACCAACTGCCACAACAGCCTGTGCGCTGTGGGCGGCACTATCAACGAGGACGACCACCGCTTTGGCCTGTCCGCTGCCAAAAAGTACGGCGGTATCTTTGTGCCCCCGCACATGGCAGTCATCCACCAGTATATGCGCGAGCGCTTTGCGGGCTGCGGCAAAATGATCCTTGGCTCGGACTCCCACACCCGCTACGGTGCACTGGGCACCATGGCTATCGGCGAGGGCGGCGGCGAGCTGGCAAAGCAGCTGCTGGGCCGCACCTACGATGTTGCCCGCCCGGGCGTGGTGGCTATCTACCTGACCGGCAGTCTGCCGGCGGGCTGCGGCCCCCACGATGTAGCCATTGCCCTTGTGGGCAAGCTGTTCAAGAGCGGCTACGTCAAGAACAAGGTCATGGAGTTTGTTGGCCCCGGCATTGCCTCCCTGCGGCAGGATACCCGCAACGCCATTGATGCCATGACCACCGAGACCACCTGCCTGTCCTCCATCTGGGAGACTGATGAGACCACGCAGCGTTTTCTGGCAGTGCACGGCCGTGCAGCAGACTATAAAAAGCTGACACCGGCTGACCTTGCCTACTACGATGGCGTGGTGGAGGTGGATCTTTCTGCCATCCGTCCCATGATCGCCCTGCCCATGCACCCCTCCAACGCCTTTACTATTGAGGAACTGAACGCAAACCTGGAGGACATCCTCCACGCCTGCGAGCAGGATGTGCAGAAGCTGATCGGCCGCAAGGACGTGCAGTTGGATCTGTGCAGCAAGATCGAAAACGGCAAGCTGCGTGTGGATCAGGGTGTCATTGCAGGCTGCGCAGGCGGCGGCTTTGAAAATATCTGTGCGGCCGCGGACATTTTAAAGGGCAGCTATATCGGAAATCAGGAGTTCACATTGAGTGTGTATCCGGCTTCCATGCCGATTTATATGGAACTGATTAAAAATGGCTGTGCGGCGACGATTCTGGAAACGGGAGCTGTTATGAAGACTGCGTTCTGCGGTCCTTGCTTCGGTGCTGGCGATACGCCTGCAAACAATGCGTTCTCGATCCGTCATTCTACAAGAAACTTCCCGAACCGTGAAGGCTCCAAGCTGCAGAACGGCCAGATCGCTTCGGTAGCTCTGATGGATGCCCGTTCGATTGCGGCGACTGCGGCAAATCAGGGACGCCTGACAGCGGCGACTGAATTCGACGGACCCATCGGCAAATATCAGTATCATTTTGATTCGAAGATTTATCAGAATCGCGTATTTGATTCCCATGGTGTGGCAGATCCCTCTGTGGAAATCCATTTCGGTCCTAATATCAAGGACTGGCCGACGATGTGCGCGCTTCCGGAAAATCTGGTGCTGCAGGTCGTTTCCGAGATTCACGATCCGGTTACGACGACAGACGAGCTGATTCCGTCCGGAGAGACAAGCTCTTACCGCTCCAATCCTCTTGGACTGGCAGAGTTTACCCTGTCCCGCAAGGATCCTGCCTATGTCGGACTGGCAAAGGAAATCCACAAGGCGCAGGAAGCTTTGATGGATGGCAAGGATCCAGTGACTGTAAAACCGGAGCTGGCAGAAATTATGGATGAAATCCATGTGCAGTTCCCGCAGGCTGCAAACGACAACATCGGGTTCGGTTCCACGATTTTCGCAGTAAAGCCCGGAGATGGTTCTGCGAGAGAGCAGGCTGCAAGCTGCCAGAAGGTGCTGGGCGGTTGGGCAAATATTGCAAACGAATATGCGACCAAACGGTATCGTTCCAATCTGATCAACTGGGGCATGCTTCCGTTCGTCATTCCGGACGGAGATCTTCCGTTTACCAACCATGATTACCTCTTCTTCCCCGGCATCCGCAAGGCGGTGGAGGAAAAGGTTGCAGAAATTACAGGATATGTGGTAGATGCAGACGGCTTGAAGCCGTTTACCGTAACCCTCGGTGAGCTGACCGATGAAGAGCGCCAGATCATCCTGAAAGGATGTCTGATTAACTATAACCGCATGGAAAAATAAGGCGCGGGAAGCTTTCTGCATAGAAGCGTGCGTCTCTGCATAGACTGCCGTATAGGAAAATACCGGCAGCCGCGGAGGGTTCATGATGCAGGAAACAATGGAAAAAAGAGCAAACAGAACCGTAGGAAAGAGCCGTCAAAAGGACTTTTTTGCGGTTCTTCTTTTTTTCTTTCTGCTGCCGTATACCTGCAGCAGTGTAGTGCGGGCAGGGCAGGAAAAAACGGTGGAAACCATTGTGCCCGTATCCGGCAGGACAGTCCGGATGCAAAGTGGAAGCGATGTCCGAACGATGACAGAGGAAGCGTTTCTGATCGGCGCGCTGGCGGCGGTGATTCCTGCAGAATATGAACCGGAAGCGCTCAAAGCCCAGGCGGTGATTCTGCGCAGCAGCTGTGTCGCAGGAGGGCATCTGGAGGAGACCGTGTTGGAGAATGGCACGACCGGAGCAGCGCAGGAGAGCATTTCTCAAAGTAGTGTGAGCGCCGTTGAGCCGCGGATTATCGACAGTAATAGCGGTTTTTCGTACCTGGACAAGGCGCAGCGCAAGCGCCTGTGGGGCGAGCAGGCAGACGTGTTGGAGGAGCGCTGCAGGGAGGCGGTGCGCGCTTCTTCGGGCTATGCTCTCGAATGGCAGGGAGCGGCTGTCAGCGCGCCTTTTTTTCGCCTGAGCGCAGGGCGGACAAGGAGCGGGACAGAGCTTTTCGGACAGGAGTCGGACTGGTGCAAAAGCATCGCCTGTCCGGTAGATGAGGCTGCAGAAGATTTTTTACAGGAAAAGAGCATGAAAACAGAACGGTTTTTCGGGATGCTGGAGGCAGAAGGCGTATCAGTGGAAAAAGATGCCCCAAAGCTTGTACTGACGCGGGACAGCGCCGGATACGTATTAAATGTCCGTGCGGGACGGTCATCCATAGAGGGAGAACGGTTTCGGCAGCTGTTTGATCTTCCGTCGTCGTGTTTTTTCCTGGAAGAACAGGGCGGGAAAATGGTGATTACGACAAAGGGAATCGGGCACGGGATCGGATTGGATCAATATTATGCCAATGCGCTTGCGGAGCAGGGAGCTTCTGCAGAAGAAATTTTGGAGCTGTTTTTCCCGGGACTTTTGAAAAAATCGGAATAAAACGGTTGAATTGCGCTCAAACTAAGCCTGAACACAGGAAACAGGAAAGGATGAGCGTGATGAGAAGAAAAAGAACAGGCGGAAAAAACAGCGCATACCGCAGAGAAAAAGCGATCATGACAGCTTCGGTCGTTCTGGTACTGGCGGCGATGACAGTGACGGGCATTTCTGTGTACCGCAATCATCAGAAAAGCCAGGAGGAAGAGCAGCATATTGTAGATTTCTCCAAATTGGAGAAGGAGACGCAAAGTCCGGTGTCACAGGCACAGAATCCGTCTGCGCAGAATGTGACCGGCAGCGATAAAGACAGTGGGGAGCTGGATTATGACCCCTATTATGCGCAGAAGGATAAAGATCTGAGTGCGCCTGCAAAAACAGGCGGGGAATCGGGCGCAGGAGCAGCTGGAGAACAGGAAACGGGAAGTCAGCCGACGGAGGAGCCCAAAAATCGCAACATCGGCTATGCAGAGTATCGAAACGAAGCGTACAACAGCGACGGAGGTTCGAGCGAACTGGCATCCGGCGGCGGTCAGGCGGATGCGGCAGACGCTGACAAAAAAGCGAACGGAACAACCGCGAGTCAGGATGCAGCCGACAATCAGGACGAGGCGCTTGCAGCGTCTGCGAATATCGCAGTGCAGGAGAGCCAGCTGTCCTTTGGAGAAAGCAGTAAGCTGGCATGGCCGATTGCAGGCAACGTTCTGTTAAATTACAGCATGGACAAGACAATTTATTTTCCGACGCTGCAGCAGTACAAATATAATCCGTCGATTGTAATCAGCGCAGCAGAAGGAACAGGCGTGGCATGCGCAGCAGATGGAATTGTGGAATCTGTGTATGAGGATGCGCAGACCGGACAGACTGTTGTGATGCGCCTTGGAGGTGGATACGAGCTGACCTATGGACAGCTGCAGGAAGTGACTGTGGAAGAGGGAGACTATGTGGAAACCGGCGCGGTGATCGGACATGTGGCGGAGCCGACAAAATATTACTCGGTAGAGGGCTCCAATGTTTATTTTAAACTGACAAAGGACGGGGAAGCGGTCAATCCGCTGGATTATCTGGGATAAAAATTCCCGGTAGTCCGGTTCCAAAAAGGAGCCTGACTGCCGGGAATTGTATTACATAGTTCTGTCGAACTTTTTACGTACTTCGATATAGGAAAGTATCGCCTCTACTGTGCCATCAAAGCCGAGACGGGAGCTGTCCAGAGACAGGTCGTAATTCTGGGCGTTTTTCCATTCCTGGCCGGTGTAATACTTGTAGTAGTGGGCACGGTATTCGTCGGTCTGAGCGATGAGCTTCTGAACGTCAGAGACAGAAAGACTGTTGACCTTCATTGCTTCCTGCAGACAAAAATCTTCGGGTGCGTGGACAAAGACACGGACAACGCCTGGAACATCTGCAAGGATATGGTCGGCGCAGCGTCCGATGATAACGCAGGAGCTTTCCTCTGCGAGCTGGCGGATGATTTTTGCCTGATAGCGAAAAAGGTTGTCATCCTTTGTAAAACCTGCGCTTTCCGGGGAAAGCGGGGAGGCATTTTTGAAGCCGCCGGTAAGGAACGCACGCAGAGAGCCGTGCTTTTTTTTCTCATCCTGGAACAGAGTGGGATGAATGCCGCTTTCTTCGGAAGCGAGCGAAATAATCTCCCTGTCGTAGCAGGGAATGTCCAGACGCTTTGCCAGCATTTTGCCGACGGTACGTCCGCCGCTGCCGTACTGACGGGCGATGGTAATTACTGTGTTTGACATAATTGTTTCCCCCTTATTCGCCGAGATAAGCTTTCTTGATCGCTTCATCATGTAAAAGTGCCTGTGCATCATTTTCCTTTACGATGCGTCCTGTTTCGAGGACATAGGCGCGGTTTGCGATGGAAAGCGCTTTTTTTGCGTTCTGTTCTACCAAAAGGATGGTAACGCCCTGTTTGTTGATCTCCTGAATGATATCAAAAATTTCAGAAACCAGAAGCGGGGACAGACCCATGGAGGGCTCGTCCAACAGCAGGATGCGGGGATTTGCCATCAGCGCGCGTCCCATTGCAAGCATCTGTTGTTCACCGCCGGAAAGAGTTCCTGCCAGCTGGCGGGTACGTTCCTTTAAGCGGGGAAACCGCTCATAAACCATTTCCAGGGAATTGTTGATTTCCTGCTTGTCTTTTCTGGTGTAAGCGCCCATTTTCAGGTTTTCCAAAACCGTCAGGTTGGAGAACATCCGGCGTCCTTCGGGGACGTGGGAAATTCCCTGCTTCACGATTTTGTGCTCCGGCATTCTGGAAATCTCCTGATCCTGAAATCGGATCGAACCGGACTTTGCGCTCAGCATGCCGCTGACAGTCTGCAGGGTGGTGGTTTTGCCGGCACCGTTTGCGCCGATCAGTGCGACGATCTCGCCTTCGTTTACCTGAAAGGAGATGTCTTTAAGGGCGTGGATCACGCCGTAATATACATTGATATTTTCTACAGTGAGCATTGCCATAAAAGAAGCCTCCTTTAATCGCCCAGATATGCCTTGACAACGGCAGGATCGTTTAATACCTTATCAGGAGTGCCTTCTGCCAGCAGACGACCGAAATTCAGGACATAGAGGTATTCACAGATACCCTGTACCAGCTTCATGTCATGCTCGATCAAAAGGATGGTGACCTGATACTCCTTGCGCACCAGACGGATCGTATCCATCAGCTCTCCGGTTTCGTTGGGGTTCATGCCGGCGGCAGGCTCATCCAGAAGCAGAAGCTCCGGTTTGGTTGCAAGCGCACGGGCAATTTCCAGTTTACGCTGTTTGCCATAGGGCAGGTTGGATGCCAGCGTCTGAGCAGAATCCTCCAGCCCGAAGACTCGCAGGATCTCCATGGAACGCTCGGTCATTTCTTTTTCTTTTTTGTGGTAGCTTCCCACATGTAAAAGGCTTTCTGCAAGGGAATACTGCACCTGATTGTTTAAGCCGGTCATAACGTTGTCCAGAACACTCTGCTGCGGGAACAGTCGGATGTTCTGGAAGGTGCGGGCAACGCCCATGCGGTTGATTTCGTAAGGCTTTTTGCCGATCAGGTTTTCACCGTTTAAGCGAATGCCGCCGTCTGTGGGGCGGTAAACGCCGGTCAGCATGTTGAATACGGTGGTTTTACCGGCACCGTTGGGTCCGATCAGGCCCACCAGGCCGCCTTTTTCGATGGACATGGTAAGATCATCAACGGCCCGCAGACCGCCGAAGGAAATACCGAGTCCGGTTACTTCGAGAGTTGCCATATCAGTTTACCCCCTTTCCAGCTGCCTTTTTCGCAGTCCGTTTTTCCTTCTGTGCGCTGAAATATTCTGTCAGACGTTTCTTTGCGTCGGAATTGTTGAAGATCATCATAACGATCAGCAGGATCGCATAGATGAGCATCCGGTAGTCGTTCATGGAGCGCAGAAGCTCAGGAAGCACGGTTAAAAGTGCAGCGGCGATGATCGAGCCCCAGATATTTCCAAGACCGCCCAGAACGACGAATACCAGAATGAGGATCGAGGTATTAAAGTCGAATTTGGATGCGGTGACGGTAGAGAAATTCATGGCGTAAAGGGTGCCTGCCATACCTGCAAAAACGGCGGAGATCACGAATGCCAGCAGCTTATAGCGGGTTACAGAAAGTCCGATGCTCTCTGCGGCAATCTTGTTGTCGCGGACAGCCATGATGGCACGACCGGTACGGCTGTGAATCAGGTTCAGGACTAAAAACAGCGTGATCAGGATCAGGACAACGCCGGAAGAAAAGGTGGAAAGCTTCTGGACACCTCCGACACCCATGGGGCCGTTGATGATCATGGAACCGCCCTCAGCAAGGGTAAAATGCTGTTCCAGAAGGCTGAAATGCAGTCCTTTTTCATCCAGACCGATATAGAGCACGTTGATAATATTCTTGATAATTTCACCGAATGCAAGGGTAACGATGGCAAGATAGTCACCCTTTAAACGAAGTACGGGGATGCCGACGATGAGTCCTGCAATTCCGGCAAAAAGGCCGCCGACGATCATGGAAATGGCAAGGCGCAGAGGACCGTTCGGAATCGCAGCGGCAAGGGAGGTGGAAACCACGATGCCGGTAAAAGCGCCGACCGACATAAAGCCGGCATGCCCTAAAGAAAGCTCGCCTAAAATGCCGACGGTAAGATTTAAGGAGATCGCCATGACGATGTAGGCACAGATCGGAACCAGCTGTCCCTTTAAGGAAGAGGTGATGTTTCCGGTTGCGATCATGGTCTGGATCAGGATAAAGGCGAGAATGACGATCGTATAGGAAATTGTGCAGTCTTTTCTGGCTGACAGAATAGGTTTGAGTTTGTTCATGCTGCTACCTCATACTTTCTCGCTGACGTGTTTGCCCAGCAGACCATCCGGCTTTACGATCAGGACCACGATCAGAACCGCAAATACGATCGCATCGGACAGCTGTGTGGAAATGTACGCTTTGGAAAAGATCTCAATAATGCCGAGCAGGATACCGCCGATCATTGCGCCGGGAATGGAGCCGATGCCGCCAAATACAGCTGCAGTAAATGCCTTGATGCCGGGCATGGAGCCTGTGGTGGGCATCAGGGTCGGATAGGCGGAGCAGAGCAATACACCTGCGATGGCCGCCAGACCGGAGCCGATGGCAAAGGTCAGGGAAATGGTTGTATTGACATTGATACCCATCAGACCTGCAGCAGCCTTGTCTTCAGAAACTGCGCGCATCGCCGTTCCCATTTTTGTCTTGTTGGTGAAAAGAGTCAGACAGATCATGATCAGGATGCAGGCAAGGATCGTAACGATCGTGACGCCGGAAACGATCAGCTGTCCGTCAAAAAGCTTTAAGGTCCAGCTTCCGGTTACGGAAGAAAAGGTTTTCGGGCTGGAGCCCCAGATCAGCAGGGCGGCATTCTGCAGAAAATAGGAAACGCCGATGGCAGTGATCAAAACTGCGAGGGAAGGAGCCTGACGCAGGGGCTTGTATGCCAGACGTTCTACAACGATGCCGAGAACCGTGCAGACGATGATGGAAAAAAGGACAGATACCAGCGGAGAAAGTCCGAGATAACTGGTGGTACAGAAGGAAATATATGCGCCCACCATGATGACGTCTCCGTGGGCAAAGTTCAGCATCTTGGCGATACCGTATACCATTGTGTATCCCAGTGCGATGATCGCGTATACGCTTCCAAGACTGATGCCGTTGATCAGGTGTGATAAAAAGGTCATAAGCTACCTCATTTCTCTGTATGACGCAAGGGAGCGCCGTATCAAAAACGATAACGGTGCTCCCTTGCGCATTGATAAAATCAAAATTAAAGGGTAAGTATTACTCCATGCCGACGTAAGCGCCGTTTTTGATCACCATACCCTTAGGAGTCTTGGATACAGCACCGGTGGAATCCCAGGTGATGCCTGTACCGGTTAAACCGTCATAGGTCAGAGTCGGGAAGGCTTCGATCATCTTGTCGCAAAGCTCCTCTGCAGACATATCTGCGGTAGCGCCGGATGCCTCCAGAGCTGCTTTATAAGCATATACACAGTCATAAGCATCTGCTGCGAACTGGTTCGGAACATCGCCGTAGAGTTCTTGGTATTTGGTTACAAAGCTCTGGGTCTTTTCATCTGTCGCATCAGCGTTGAAGGGAGTCAGCAGCATAACGCCTTCTGCCAGAGAGGTGTCAAAACCTTCCAGGGTCAGGATACCATCCATACCGTCTACGCCAAAGAAGGTGGGTTCATAGCCCATATCCTTTGCCTGCTTTAAGATCAGGGAAGCGGGCTGATAATAGATAGGAAGGAAGAGCAGGTCAGCACCTGCATTCTTTGCTTCGGTCAGCTGTACGGAGAAGTCATTGGAGCTTGCATCGGTAAAGGTGGTTGCGGAAACGATTTCCAGACCCTTTACATCTGCTTCTGTTTTGAATTTCTCGTAGACGCCGCTGGAGTATACATCGTCATTTCTGTAGATGACAGCGACTTTTGTGCCGAGCTTCTGATCTGCAATATAATCAGCGGATGCAAGACCCTGGTTGGGGTCAGCAAAACACATCTGGAATACATTGTCCTTGCCCTCTGTAATAGCGGTAGAGGAAGCGGAAGGAGTCAGACCAAAGATACGGTCAGCAAAGTGCTCTGTACTGGTTGCTTCACAGGGCTTTGTGGTAACGGAAGCCAGGGAAATCTGCATGCCCCAGTCCTTTAATGCGTTGTAAGCGGAAACTGCTTTTTCCGGGTCGTTCTCGTCGTCCTCATATTTGAGTTCGAACTGTACGGAACCGCCTGCTTCGTTGATCTCGTCAACGGCGATCTGTGCGCCGTTCTTTACAGCGTTGCCGTAGATTGCTGCCGCGCCGGTCAGGGGAGAGGTACCGCCGATTTTAAATACATTTACGCCTTCTGCAGAAGCAGAAGAATCTGCTGCTTCGGTAGCAGCGGCAGCAGTGGTTTCAGCGGAAGCGTCTGCTGCAGTGTCAGCTGCTGTAGAGCCGCAGCCTGCGAGCATAGCGCTGCACATGGCGGCTGCCAGTAAAACACTCATGGATTTTTTCATAATAGTTCCTCCTTTTCAAAAGAAAAATGCCTTTCCTGGAAGAAATGTCTTTTGTAGAAAGACATCTGTCTTTGTAACGTGTCTGTATTATACACCTATTTGCAGAAAGGTGCGAAAAAATTTTACAAAAAATTAATATTTCAGCGCTTTAACTGGATAATACGGTAAAATATATCGGTATTTTAGGCAAACTGACTGCTGATTTTCCTTTACGGAGCAGTGGATTGAGCGTATACTATGGCATGAAGTAATTTTGGAAAACAGTAGAAGAGGAGAAAGACATGAAGGTTGTAGTATTAGCAGGCGGAATCAGCACGGAACGTGACGTATCCCTGATTTCCGGCAAGATGATTTATCAGGCGATGAAGAGACTGGGACATCAGGCTGTCCTGCTGGACGTTTTTCTTGGAATGGAACGGGACGACATTGATCATATTTTTGAAAGTGATGAGGATTTTTCTGCAGGAATCGAAGCGATTCATGAGATCAATCCCGATATCAGTGCGGTAAAGGCACTGCGGAAGGACGGCGGCAAATGTTACTTTGGCCCCAACGTGATCAAGATCTGTCAGATGGCGGACGTTGTCTTTTTAGGACTGCACGGTGCAGACGGAGAAGGTGGAAAGGTGCAGGCGGCATTTGATCTGCTGGGAATCCGCTACACCGGCACAGACTTTGTCAGCGGCGCGCTGGCGATGGATAAGTGCCTTGCAAAAGAACTGTTTATGCAAAACGGGATTCCGACCCCAGCAGGCTTCCGCCTGAAAAAAGGTCAGGAGCCGGGAGAAGGCCAGCAGCCGAAGTTTCCCTGCGTGGTAAAGGTAAGCTCCGGTGGTTCGAGCATCGGCGTTTCTATCGTGCAGAAAGAAGAGGACTATCAGGCAGCACTCGATGACGCGTTTTTATATGGAGACGAGGTCGTTGTAGAAGAATATATCAAGGGCAGGGAGTTAACCTGCTGCGTGCTGGACGGCAAAGCACTTCCGATCGTGGAAATCGCGCCGAAGGAAGGCTTTTACGATTACAAAAACAAATATCAGGCGGGCAGCACCATTGAGATTTGCCCCGCGCCGATCGGCGAAGAGAGTACCAGAAAGATCCAGAAGATTTCAGAGCGTGTATTCGATGCCCTGCGCCTGCATAAATATGCCCGGATGGATTTTATGATGGATGAGGCCGGAAACGCCTACTGTCTGGAGGCGAATACGCTCCCCGGCATGACGCCTACCTCCCTGATTCCTCAGGAAGCTGCGGCGGTCGGCATCAGCTATGACGAGCTTTGTCAGAAGATTCTGGATATGGCGTTTGAGGACTGAAAAGGATGCAGCTTTTCAACTGCAAAATGGAGACCAAAAGTGATATGAAAAATATGACGATATGGAATATAGCAAGAGCCTGTAAGGGGCATCTGGCTGTGCCGGCGGGAAAGCATACCGGAACCTGTCCGGCGGCGGGAATGGCTGTAATCCGCGGCTATTCCGGCAAAGAAGCGGCAGGAATCGTAATCGATTCCCGCAAAGTGGAACCGGGCGATATTTTTGTGGCAATCCGCGGAGAACGGGTGGATGGTCATCAGTTTATCCGGGAAGTTTTTGACAAGGGCGCGATTGCAGTTGTGTGTGAAGAAGAACCGGAAGAACTGCCGGGTCCCTGCATCCGTGTGGAGGACAGTCTGGCTGCGCTTCGGCAGATCGCTGCGTTTTACAGAGAGCAGATGCCAATTCCGATCGTTGGGATCACCGGAAGCGTCGGCAAGACCAGTACAAAAGAATTTGTCGCGTCAGTACTTGCACAGAAATACAAGACACACAAGACACAGGGCAATTTCAACAACGAAATCGGCGTGCCGTTGACACTGCTTGCCATGCCGGAGGATACGGAGGCTGCCGTTGTGGAGATGGGCATCAATCATTTCGGGGAGATGCACCGTTTAAGCGAGATGGTAAAGCCGGATATTTGCGTGATGACAAATATCGGTCAGTGCCATCTGGAATTCCTCGGAAGCCGGGATGGTATTTTGAAGGCAAAATCCGAGATTTTTGACTTTATGAATCCTGAAGGGACGGTCTGTGTCAACGGAGACGATGACAAGCTCATGACAATTGGGGAAGTACACGGCAAAAGGCCGGTTCACTTTGGACTTTCTCCCGAAAACGATATTTACGCAGACACCATCGTAAGCCGTGGACTGCTGGGCAGTACAGCGACAATCCACACGCCGGACGCTGCGTTTGACGTACAGATTCCGCTGCCGGGCGCGCATATGGTGTTAAATGCCCTGGCGGCGACCGCAGTTGGTTTACAGCTCGGACTGACGACAGAGCAGATCGCAGCCGGAATCGCTGCCGTGCAGGCAGTAAGCGGCAGAAGCCGTGTTGTGCAGGCGGGGGATCTGGTGCTGATCGACGACTGCTACAATGCAAACCCGGTTTCGACCAAGGCTGCGCTGGATCTGTTAAGTCTGGCAGATGGACGCAAAGTTGCGGTGCTCGGTGATATGTTTGAGCTTGGAGAGAAGGAAAGGGAGATGCACGGGCAGGTTGGCGCATATGCCGCAGAACAAGGCATAGACTGCCTGTATTGTGCAGGAAGCCTTTCGGAAGAGATGTACCGAGCAGCGAAGGAAGCTGGAATTTCTCAGGCGGAACATTTCGCAGATACCGACGCACTGCTTGCAGCATTGCCTGGACTTCTGCATCCTGGGGATTCGGTACTGATCAAGGCTTCCCACGGCATGGGGTATGCAAAAATCGTAGAAGCATTAGAAAAATAGGAGGTCAGATATGGGGTGTACAACAATACTGGTCGGGAAAAAAGCGACCTATGACGGATCAACGATGATCGCGAGAAACGATGATTCCGGCGCCGGACATTTTACAGCGAAGAAGTTTGCAGTGGTTTCTCCGGAGCAGCAGCCGAAAACCTATCATTCCGTGCTCTCTCATGTGACCATCGAACTGCCGGAGAATCCGATGCGCTATACAGCGATGCCGAATGCGGTGGAGGGAAAAGGTATCTGGGCTGCCAGCGGCGTCAATGAGGCACATGTTGCGATGACTGCTACTGAGACGATCACCTCGAATCCACGGGTGCTGGGAGCGGATCCGTTGGTCGTTTATCAGCCTGCAGCGGATGGAAAGGAAGAGATTGCCGGAGGAATCGGGGAAGAGGATCTGGTTTGTCTGGTGCTTCCTTATATCAGAAGCGCCAGAGAGGGCGTTTTACGTCTTGGCAGCCTGCTGGAGCAATACGGGACATATGAGATGAACGGAATCGCTTTTCAGGATAAAGACGAGATCTGGTGGCTGGAAACCATCGGAGGACATCACTGGATGGCAAGAAGAGTGCCGGATGAGGTTTATGTCGTGATGCCAAACCAGCTCGGAATCGACAGCTTTGATCTGGAAGATGCTTACGGAGAACAGAAAAATTTCCTCTGCTCCGCAGATTTGAAAGAATTTATCGAAACCTACCATCTGAACCTTTCGATGGACGGTTCGCTGAATCCGCGGGACGTCTTCGGCAGTCATGACGATGCAGATCATGTATACAACACACCCCGGGCATGGTTTATGGAGCGGTATCTGAATCCGAACACCTATCGCTGGGACGGTGCGCTTGCTGATTTTACACCGGTTTCCGACGATCTGCCGTGGTGCATGGTTCCCGAAAAAAAGATCACAGTCGAGGATGTGAAATATGTCCTGTCCGGTCACTATCAGGGGACGCCGTATGATCCCTATGGATCCTATGGCGATAAATCCATGCGTGGTGCATACCGTTCTATCGGCATCAACCGAAATGATTTCATGGCGTTGATCCAGATCAGACCGGATATGGAAGCGGACTGCAGGCCGGTGGAATGGATTGCCTACGGGTCCAATGCATTTAACGCCCTTGTTCCGTTTTATGCAGATGTGGAGGAAACACCGGAGTATTTAAACAACACGACCGGGCGGGTTTCGACAGAGAACTTTTACTGGTCGAGCCGTCTGATCGCAGCGATGGCGGACGCTTCCTATAATAAATCTCTGTTCCATGTGGAGCGTTATCAGGAAAGGGTTGCAGCAAAGGGACACGAGCTGATCAACCGCTATGATGCACGTTTGGCAGCAGAACAGGATCCGGCGGCAAGAAAAGCGCTGCGGCAGCAGGCAAATGCGGAGATTGCTGCGATGCTGCAGAAGGAAACAGACGATATGCTTGATAAGGTGTTGTTTGAGCTGAGCAGCCAGATGAAAAACGCATATTCCAGATCAGATGCATAAAAAAACGCGCCATTAGGCGCGTTTTTCTTTCTTGTTCAGGTAGAGATAAAATCCAACGTTCAACAGGATGCCGACAGTTGTGGAAACCGGTGCGGCAAGTCCGATCCTTGTCAGGCTGGCGTTGGGCTGGATACTCATGAAGTAAGCGAAGGGGAGACGGACGCAGAGGGTCTGGATCAGACCCTGGAGCATAACCCAGAGCGTTTTGTTGTTACCGTTGAAGTAGCCGATCATGCTGAACAAAACAGCGGTGACGATGGTTTCGGGCGCAAAACCCTTTAAGTACGCGAAGCCGTTTTGGATAACGGCAGCGTCTGTGGAAAAGAAAGATGCGAGCAGGTCACCCTTAAACCAGATGAGGGTAAAGACAAGGCAGCCGAAGATCAGACCAATGCCGATTCCGGTGAACATGGATTTTTTGGCCCGTTTCAGATTGCCTGCACCGACATTCTGGGAAACGAAGGACGCCATGGATTGCATCAGGGAGCTGGGGATCAGCATTGCAAAGTTGACGATTTTGCAGGCGACACCATAGCCGGAGGAGGCTTCCAGGCCGAGGCGGTTGACAAAGGCGCAGAGGGCGAGGAACGAAACCTGGGTCAGAAATTCCTGCAGGGCGAGAGGAAGTCCGATGCTTAAAAATTTGCTGCACTGGGAATTGAAGCCAAGATTGCTTTTGCCAATGTGGAAGGGCAGCTGCTTTTTGAAAAGAATAACCACCGCAAAAACAACGCTGACCGCCTGTGCAAATACGGTTGCAAATGCTGCGCCCGCTGCGTCCATGTGCAGACCGGCAACCAAAACGAGGTCGCCGACGATGTTGACGATACATGCGACGAGGACGAACAGGAGCGGAGACTTGCTGTCGCCAAGTCCACGGAAAATCGCCGACAGAAGGTTGTAGGCGACGATGAAGAAAATACCGCTGCCGCAGATACGAACATAACTTGTGGTCAGAGTGACTGCTTCAGCAGGAGCCTGCATGAGTACAGAGATGGGGCGGGCAAAGAAAACCATCGCTGCGAACAGGCAGACAGAAAGCAGTGTGAATACAACCGCTGCGCCGCCGATGACGGAGCCGATCTGTTCCGGGTTCTTTTCCCCGAGATAACGGGCGATCAGGACGGTGACGCCCATTGCGAGCTGTGTCACAACAAAGGTGACGAGGTTTAACACCTGGCTGCCGGTGGAAACCGCAGAAAGCCCGGAGGTGGAGCCAAATCTGCCGACGACGAGCAGATCGACCGCGCCGTAGGCGGCCTGGAGTACCAGCGCGCCCAGAATCGGAATCATAAAAGGTACCAGTTTCTTTAAAATATTTCCCTGTGTAAAATCTGTCTTATCACTTGTCAAGGTCGTTTCTCCTTTCACACATTACTTGATAAAATATTTCAATGGTACGGATGGTACATTCCGCATCTTCGCCGGAGATGGTCTCCAGATCGGGCAGCAGGGCGCTAAAAACCTGTTCGTTGTACTTGGCAGAGAGCTTTTTGCCTTCGTCTGTAATGGAAAGGTACATGATGCGTGCATCCTCTTCGGACGGCTTTTTGGTCAGATAGCCTTTTTGCTCCATCTCCTTTACCGTTCTCGTCACGCCGGGACGCGGAAGGTTCAGCGCATCGCTGATGTCGGATACTTTTACGGAAGTTCCGTTTTTTTCCATCTGTCCGATGACATCCAGAAAATGGATATAGGATGGTGTCACGCCGTCCGGCAGCGGCGGGAGCATATCGCGGATGCGCTTCGCCTCATAGCAGGCGTCCAGCAGCCGTTTGATGAGTTCGATTGTCATAAAATCCTCCATTCCGCAGGCGCTTTGCGCCGAAGGAATCGCGAGGCGAACG
>ENA-ORNR01001766-ORNR01001766.1-human-gut-metagenome-genome-assembly--contig:-NODE-1766-length-18895-cov-2.647930_pt1 | contig 18895 bp, 13 predicted proteins | sample MGYA00242114_ERZ509020 | MGnify/ENA primary metagenome ERZ509020 (study PRJEB26280, sample SAMEA2338758) | human gut metagenome | biome: human gut; feature: human-associated habitat; material: faeces...
GCTTATTGATCCCAACTGCTGTGCAAAAAATCTCCATACAAATGTGCGAAGCCACTTATATATTTCCTTATCTTCAAATTCACCTTTAAATGCACATCTGGCAATTCTGAAAAGCTTCTTAGGATTAACACCGAACCTCAATATATGATACATAAAGAAATCATGCAATTCATATGGTCCAACCAAATCCTCCGTTTTCTGTGCTATTGTTCCATCTTCCTGAGGCGGCAGAAGTTCAGGACTCACAGGAGTATCAAGGACATCAAGGAAAATACCCTTTAGCTCACTGTCATCACAGATATCTGCATAATAACGTACCAGATGTCTTACAAGCGTCTTTGGAACTGACGCATTGACTCCATACATTGACATATGGTCTCCATTGTACGTCGCCCAGCCAAGTGCAAGCTCTGACATATCACCAGTACCTATAACCATACCGTTTGTCTGGTTTGCGATATCCATTAGAATCTGTGTACGTTCTCTTGCCTGTCCGTTTTCATATGTGACATCATGAACACTCTCATCATGTCCAATATCAGCAAAATGCTGCCGCACAGCCTTTTCTATAGAAATTTCCCTAAGCGTTGCCCCAAGCTTTTTTGTAAGGCTTACCGCATTATTGTAAGTTCTGTCAGTTGTGCCAAAACACGGCATAGTAACACATGTTATATTGCTTCTGTCAATTCCACATGCGTCAAACGCCCTTACAGTAACTATAAGTGCGAGCGTTGAATCAAGTCCGCCTGATATGCCGACTACTGCACTCTTACATTTAGTATGTTCAAGTCTCTTTTTAAGACCAAATGTCTGAATATTTAATATCTCTTCACATCTTTCATTACGTTCCTTTTTATTCTTAGGAACAAATGGTGTCTTATCAAAATGTCTTTCAAGCTTTATCTGGCTGTCTGTATAAGCTTCAAATACGACCTCATTCCATTCTGACATATCATCAGCCGGAACAAATGTTGTCATTCTCCGTCTTTCAGCTTTTATCTTTTTTAAATCAATATCTGCATATATCTGCTGTCCGGAAAAAAGTTCTGACATCCCGAGTATTGTACCATTTTCACATATAATATCATGTCCGCCGAATACTATATCCTGTGTTGACTCTCCATCTCCTGCACTTGAATATACATAACATGAGACAAGCCTTGCAGACTGGTTTTTGACAAGTTCTGTCCTGTACTGTCTTTTTCCGATTGTCTCATTGCTTGCAGAACAGTTTACCAGCACAGTAGCACCATGAAGTGCCAGCTTCGTGCTTGGTGGGTCAGGTGTCCATAAATCCTCACAGATTTCACATCCAATCACCAATTCTTCCATGTTCTCACAGCAAAATAAAAGATTCATCCCAAAAGGTACATCCTTACCACCAAGACGAATCTTTCTTACTTCCTCTTCTCCCGGAGCAAAATGTCTTGCCTCATAAAATTCTGAATAGTTTGGCAGATAATGTTTTGGCACAACGCCTAATATTTTACCGCCCTGTGCAAATACCGCACAGTTATAAAGCTTATGATTTACTGTTAATGGAAGACCTAAGACGATTACCATATCCTGTCCTTTTGTCTCCTCTAAAATAGCAAAAAGCTGATTCTTTGCCTCATCAAGTAACGTCTTTTGTAAAAAAAGATCATTACAAGTGTACGCAGTAAGAACAAGTTCCGGAAAAACTAAAAGCTTTACGCCATTCTTATCTGCCTTCTTTATTACTTCCATTACCTTTTCTTTATTGTGAATCGGATTGGCAACCTCTACATCAACAGATGCCACACCAACTTTTAAAAAACCATCTTTCATAAAAACCTCCATAAAGCAAAATGGGAATCCTAAGTTCCTTAGTCTTCCCATTATTGTAATCAATTATTTATCTTTTGGCAACAAGCAGTACAAGGAAATTTTTGATTGCCCGCCACATGGGAAATCAAACGTTCTCTTATGACCTTCTTATTCCTAGAGCGTGTTTGAAAAATGCTCTAATATACAGTTATTCTTTTGTAGAAGTCCGTAATAAATTACTCAAGGAAATCCTTAAGCTTTCTGCTTCTGCTTGGATGACGAAGTTTACGAAGTGCCTTCGCCTCAATCTGTCTGATACGCTCTCTTGTTACGTTAAATTCCTTACCAACTTCCTCAAGAGTTCTTGTCTTACCATCATCAAGTCCAAAACGAAGTTTAATAACGTTGCGCTCTCTTTCTGTAAGAGAAGCCATTGCCTCTTCAAGCTCTTCTTTAAGCATGGAAAAAGATGCAGAATCTACTGGAGAAAGAAGAGATTCATCCTCAATGAAATCACCTAACTGGCTGTCCTCTTCCTCACCGATTGGTGTATCTAAAGATACGGGATCTCTGGATGTCTTTAAAATCTCATCAATCTTGGCAACCGGCATATTCATCTTCTTGGCAATCTCTTCATTGGTAGGTTCTCTTCCGAGTTCCTGAAGTAACATTCTTGAAGTACGAAGTGTCTTGTTGATTGTCTCTACCATATGTACTGGTACACGGATTGTCTTCGCTGTATCGGCGATACCTCTTGTGATTGCCTGACGAATCCACCAGGTAGAGTAGGTACTGAACTTATTACCCTTCTTATAATCAAACTTCTCAACGGCCTTCATCAGCCCCATGTTACCTTCCTGAATAAGATCAAGGAAAGACATTCCTCTTCCAACATACTTCTTGGCAATACTTACTACAAGTCGGAGGTTTGCCTCAATAAGCTGCTTTCTCGCCTGCTCATCTCCCTTTTCGATACGCTGTGCCAGAAATACTTCCTCTTCTGCTGTAAGCAGAGGAATATTACCAATCTCTTTTAAATACATACGAACTGGATCTTCTAAGCTGACACCTTCAAGAATATCAGCATCATCAATGATCTCAACTTCTTCTGTATCATCATCTATAAAATTATCATCACCGTCATCTTCTTCGTTGGTATTTAAAACATCAACGCCCTGTTTTTCAAAATAATCAAGAATCCACTCAAACTTCTCCGGAGTTAACTCAATATTCTTAAATGCATCGTTAATCTCCTTATACTCTAACACATTTTTATTCTTATGTGCCTGTTTGAGAAGCTTCTCCATGATGTTCGAAAAGACTATTCTTATATCTTCCATTCTGTTCTCCCAACTCTAATTATAACTAAACTTTCTGACTGTTTCCTGATTCTCTCCAAATACTTTCAATATAAAAAAATAAAATCAAAAGCTAACGAAGAAAAAGAATCCTGCCCGGCAGAATTCTCCGACTGCGGACGGCTATTATTTACTGCCATCCTGCTTATATATCCGTCAAATCAGTCTGACTGCTGTGCCATATACTAAAACCTCAGCAGCTCCCTGCATTACTTCGCTGGAGGAATAACGCACACATACTACTGCATCTGCACCCATCTGCTCTGCGTTCCTTACCATCTTATCTGTTGCAAGCGTTCTGGCTTTCTCCATCATCTCCGTGTATGAAGTAAGCTCTCCACCCACTAACGTTTTTAAACTGTTCATGATATCCTTACCTGCATGAACTGTTTGGACAGAAGAACCTTCTACAATACCTAACGGCTCGATTTCTCTTCCTGCAATTCTTTCTGTAGTAACTAATAGCATAGCTCCACCTCCATTGCGAGTAGCGCACTCAACCTATTATAATCTCATGTTATCAATAGAATACTCCAAAAAGAAAGCTTTGTCAACAAAAAGTGAGGGGAACAGACGAAAATCTTTGAAAACTACAATTTTCAGATTTCAAAAAGAAGAATTTCTTCCAATAGTGCTTTTTATTCTTTGAGCAATCCGACAGTCACTTTCTCTATAGCGGCATCTTCCCAGCCAAAGCACAACCCTCAGTAAGATAAACAGACCATATTTATGGCCTCGGAGCAAAGGTTGGATGCGAGCGCATAAGCGAACATTCAACCTGCAGCGACTAAAGTCATAAATATGGTCTGTTTATCTTACTAAGGGTGTCTCCCTTTGCCTGCAGCAAATTACTATTTAATGTTCAGAATCTTTTTCACTTCTTTGCACATATCTTCCGTTTCGCATACAGTATCATGAAGAACTGCTGCACTTCTGATATCTTCGATTGCCTGTGGTACTTTGACACCAGACAGTTTCTCTAATTCATCGATGAGTTCAAAATCTGTCTTACTGTCATAAGAAGAATCAATCGCATTCATGACGCTTCTTGTAAATTTATATGGGCTTGCTGTAGATGCGATAACCGTTTTTGTGGTATCGCCTGTTTCTTTTTCATATTTTTTGTAAACAGATGCTGCTACCGCTGTGTGGGTATCAATGATGTAATCTGCTTTATTGTAAACTTCTTTGATGGTCTGTGCTGTCTCTTCTTCTGTTGCATAGTTCCCGTAGAAGTCTTTCATCTGTTCTTTCATGTCATCGGTAATTGTATAAACACCGTTTGTATTCAGTTCTTTCATGAACTCATTGTTCTTCTCGGCATCTCTTCCCGCAGTCTGATAAATGAGACGTTCTAAGTTACTGGAGATTAAGATGTCCATTGATGGAGATGTTGTGAGGATAAAGTCTCTATTTCTGTCGTAGCATCCTGTTGTGAAGAAGTCAAAGAGTACTTTATTCTCGTTAGATGCACAGATTAACTTTGCGATTGGTACTCCCATCTGTTTTGCGTAGGATGCTGCTAAGATGTTACCAAAGTTTCCTGTTGGAACAACTACGTTAATCTGCTCTCCGTCAGAGATTTCTCCGCGGGCTAATAATGTAGCATAGCTGTATACATAGTAAACAACCTGTGGAACAAGACGTCCGATGTTGATAGAGTTTGCGGAGGAGAACTGGTATCCTGCTTCGTTCATTTCTTCTGCGAGTGCTGCGTCAGAGAACATCTTCTTTACTCCTGTCTGTGCATCATCGAAGTTACCTTCGATTCCGATAACGTATGTATTCTCTCCACGCTGTGTTACCATCTGTTTTTCCTGAATAGGGCTTACACCATGCTTTGGATAAAATACGATAATCTTTGTTCCTGGTACATCAGCAAATCCTGCTAATGCCGCCTTTCCGGTATCTCCGGATGTTGCTGTAAGAATGACGATTTCATTCTTTACCTGATTCTTCTTTGCGCTTGTTGTCATTAAATAAGGCAAGATAGAAAGTGCCATATCCTTAAATGCGATAGTTGCTCCGTGGAACAGCTCCAGATAATATGCATCATCTTTCTTCACTAATTCTGCAATATTCTCTGTGTCAAACTTTTTATCGTAAGCACTGTTAATACAATGTTTTAACTCTTCTTCTGTAAAATCAGTCATGAAAAGCTTCATAACTTCATAAGCAACTTCCTGATAACTCATCTTGGAAAGTTCTTCTAAAGATTTATCAAGCTTTGGAATATAGGAAGGAACAAAAAGTCCTCCTTCTCCGGCTAAACCTTTTAAAATAGCTTCGGAAGCTGTTGCTGTCTCCTGATTATTTCTTGTACTTTTATAAATTAAGTCCATGTCTACCTCCCGTGTGCGGTTGTGCGCCTGGCGCACGTCATTTCGGTTTTTAAATCAAATAAACGCCATCATTATAGCATACGAAAATCTTTTTGTATACGCATAATTTGCAGGTTTTCACTCTCATTTATTCTTTTTTCTGTTTTTTACAAAAAAATTCGGACTATTTTTCTTTATTTTTCACAATAATTTAAAAATAATTATTGTCTGGCGGCTACTCTTATACCTGCATTTTTATCTGTCTGACTACTCTCTTGCCTGCTTTTCCATCTTCCAGACTGCCAGAGCCAAAAAGGCAATTCCCATAAGGATGCACATAATACTCGCTGCCTTATAAAAAAGGAAGGAGAAAGCCTGGGTTGAACTGTCAATGCCGATTCGCCCGCAATAAAGATTCATCAGTCCGCTATCTCCCGTAATATTCCCGTAATATCCCATATATGCTGCCAGCGGATTTATCAGGCTTAAGAGCAGGCACAGACTTGTCGTGATTGGTGCCAGATTATCCATTCCTGATACAGAGATAGATATCGTTCGCATAATTTCTGTTCCTAAAATCGTTCCCAGAATGAACACTGCCTCAATGACTGTATTTTGTGCAAATGCCCAGATTCCTTTTTTACAATAACTAAAGGAAAAAATGGAAACGGAAGCACTCCAGAATGTACAGATAAACAGCATAATCCCAAGACGGATAATCTTTCTCCACGGCAGGCCGCTGTATATACAAGACAGGGAAATGATAGGCAGACTAGATATAAATAACATCATATATACGGCAATAATCACCGAAACTCTGGCAATAATAAATTGCTTAGAAGAACCTGGAATCATTGCAAATTCTTCTAACATATGTTTTTCTCTGTCTGTTGAATAAAATCCCCATACCGAAAAAGGCATGAGTACAAATATCATTCCAATCTGAATCGTGCTTATAATTAAAAACTGATACAGATATGCAGAAGTATCGTAGGAATAGCCTTCCTGAAAGGACTCTGCATTAAAAAACATAAATAAAATTGTGATAAATGCCAGTATCGCATTATAAAAAATGAGCATCATGGGAAGCCGTATATTTCTTCCTTCTTTCAGCCATTCTACTTTTAAAAAGGGATTCCACATAACTACTACCTCCGGAAAATTTCTTCTATGTCCGCCTGGTCCCGCATATAATTATGAATCAGTGCACCAGATGCAACTAAGTCGGTAAGAAGTTCTGCTTCTTCCTTTTCTCCTCCGTTAAATCGGAAAATCACATCATCCCCATCTACCGTAACCCGGTCAACAAGAGGATTCTCTTTCAAAACTTCCAGTGCCTTCTCCATCTGAGCTAAAATATGCATTCGTACAGGACTTTTACATAATGCCTCTGCGTACACTTCTTCTACCGGACCAAAGGTCAGATTCTTCCCAGACTCCATAACAAGAACATCCGTAATGAATCCCATCATTTCTGGATACATCGGAGTATTTAAAATGATGGAAGTCCCTTTTTCATGGAGGGTGAGCAAAATTCCTATCATCTTTCTCCTTGCTGTCACACTCATATTATCAAACGGTTCGTCCATCAACAGCCATTCTGGTTCCTGTAAAATGGCCTTTCCCAAATATAAAAACGGTAAGGTTTCTGCCGGCAGTTCACCGATGAATGCTCCCTCATATTCTTTCATATCAAGAAGTTCCAGAACTTCCTCAATCCTCCGGCTCCGATATCGTCCTCCTACCTTATACAGTGCCAGGAACAATTCGTAATATTCTTCTACCTTTAACAGACTGTAAAAGCCATATTCTTTAGACATATAGCCAAAATTACAGTACGCATTTCCGCCTTTTTCATAAATAGAGATACCATCTATATAAATGTCTCCTGTTTCTGGCTTTTCCCCACCAGAAGCAGCCTTAAGCAGCGTGGACTTTCCCTCTTTATCCTCACCCAGTAAGGCGAGTATCACTCCATCCGGGGCTTTCAGACTGAAATCATCTAATACTTTTTTCCCTTTTCTCTGAATAGAAATATTTTGAAAATCCAGCATTCTTCTCCCCCTTTACTGCTTCTTATAAATCAGTGACAGCACCGGTGCCGGTCCATACTCATCCGACGCATCCATCTTATAAGTAATCCGCATTTCTCCATCTCCTGACAAGTAACTGTTCAGGCTTTCTCCTGTTATATAAGATTCTGTCGATGATAAAATCCTGTCTCTTTGTCCGGTACTGTAATTATACGCATATATCTTTCCTGTGAAATTATCCTTGTTTCTTGCCAGTGCTTCTATTTCTTCTTTGTCAAAGACATAACTGACTTCTGTCCTATTCTCCTCTAACGTATCTTCCTCTATAGCCAGTCCTTCTCCTTCCTGTTTCAGACAGGACATATTGATATTTAAAATATGATCTCCGGTTTCTTCTTCTAACGTAAAATGATTAATCATCACCGTCACATGATTTTTCAAAACATTATCATCAGAAAACAACTTAAAGTCATTCTCACTTGTAATACCGACAACTAAAAGTTCTTCTTTTGACTTTTGCGTATTCATGTAAGTCTGTTGGAGATATTCCATAATATTTCCTGTAACTGTATTTTCATTTTCTGTACCAAAAGCAGAATTCTCTTCATCAAAATGATTCCAGCACTTCACCATATCTTTAGAAACAGACGCCTTTTCCCCTGCTTTTACACTTTTAAGAATCGCATACTGATTCCCCCGAATTAAAATAACTCTGGAAAAATTATTCGAAGAGGTATTCGTGATATTGCCATAAAAACTTGTATACGTTGTAAAAATATCCTGCGTAAATACTTCCTTTTCCGAGGCGCTTTTTGTATTGCCTGACAATTTCAAAATTCTTGAAGTTCCTGGCACACTCTCTTCAAAGGCAACATCAAAGCCTTTGTATTATTAATCGTAATATCTTCTCCGGAAGTTTTTATATTTTTTCCTACAATCGTCCGGTAATTATAATCCATCGGTATGACGGAAGTAATTGTCGAAAGAAAATTCACATTGCCCTCTACTCCCTCATCATTTTGATAGAGAAAATAAATATTTTCCTGCTCCTTCTCACTGTCCGTCACACGCAGCGCGGAAAAATAGCTATCGCCAGAGCTTTTCATTCCCCTGGAACGGATAAATAATCCAACGGTAAAAACCAATGCAAGTACAGGAACTATAATCCAGATGTATTCCCTTTTTTTGATTTTACACAAATAATAATATGCAATGGTTACCATCAGCAAAATATAGAAAATAAAAAATACCCCGTAAAAAAACGTATTCGGAAGCTGTGACTTCATAAATGCATATAATGCCTTTTTTACATACCAAAGACTCGTATCGCTGCTTTCGGTATCTTCATCTTTTCCCATAAAATGAGAAAGAATCTCTACTGCTGCTTTATCTCTCACACTCCATTGTAAAAATGCAGAATTTGTCAGGCTAAAACGAAGGATTGAAATCTTTCCGCTCCCTACTGCTGCAGTATAACCTATTTCCGGTTCGAAATCCCCGTAAGCTTCCCATTCATATTTTTGTGAAAGCTGAAGATTACTCATAAGAATCGGCAATTCCTGTACTGTATTATCCGCATCTGCCAAATAAAGTTCAGAAACGACGACATCTTCCTGTATAATTCCAAATGTCTTTTCCAGCCCCTCAAAAGAATCTATCTGCTGGCCGCCCCCGGCAATCAGTAGTTTCCCGCCTGACTTCAACCAGCTTTTTAAAGCACTTTTTTGTTTTCCAGACAAACTTTTCGTATCAAAAGAATCAATGATCATTCCATCTAACCCCTGAAACTCTTCTTCTGTCTGTGGAAAACTATTTTTTGAATAGCAGACCACCTTCACTGACTCTTCGTCCGATTCTTCTCCTATTTTAAGACTGTTTAAATAAGACAACTCCTTTGACTGTCCACTCAAAACACCAATGAGATTCTCCGCCTGTTCTGAAAATGCTCCGTTCCGATTCTTCGCATCAGAAAAAGAGACATCTTCTGACAATTCCGTAACACCAAAAGAATCCATAATTTCAAAACAAATCGCAGAAGGATTACCAAGTTGCGGAACATTTAAAACAATCTTTTCCTTCTCTCCTGCCTTACATTTCACTGCAGACTGGTAGGCAATTCCCTTGCCATTTTCTCCCGGAAGAGTGACTTTCATTACCCCGGTAAAATCTTTCTCTGCAGCAAAGATATCTAAAGTAACCGGCATCTCCTTATCTTTGGCAACATAACCTGCCGCCCCAAAAGTTACTGTTCCCGTACAATTACTCGTCTTAAACTTATAACAATAGCCATTCGTCCCTTTTATTGTCTTTTTATTCCACTCTACTACTTCACTCTGACTACGCTGTTGGTGCCGACAGCCATAGAACCAGAAAACAACCGAACAAAGCAGTACAAGAAGCAGTAATATAATTTTTTTGTAAGTACGGAACAAATCATTAATCATTTTGTATTCCTCGTATCTTTGCTATTATTTTCCGGTATTTGGCATATGAGCCTGTACAACCGGAAGTTCTATCTGGAATCTGGTTCCTGACTCATCGCTGGTCGCCCAGATATTTCCCTCATGAAGGTTGATAATGTTCTTTGCTATTGCCAGCCCAAGTCCTGTACCTCCAGTCTTTAATGATCTTGAGTTTTCCACCCTGTAAAACTTATCAAAAATCTTGTCCAGGTCTTTTGCCGGAATAATCTTTCCGTAATTGACAATTGCCACAAATGCCTTCTTATCTTTTAAACCGGTATGCACTTCTACCAGCTTTCCATCGGCCCCATATTTAATCGCATTCGAAATCAGATTACCAATCGCTCTTGCAAGCAGCTCGCCATTCCCCTCAATATTCAATGCCCCCTCATAAAAATCAGTACGGCATTCCAATTGATGGTCCATGAAGCTTGGATAAAATTCATCAACTAACTGAGGCACAAAAAGATTCAAATCAAGAATCTCCTTCTTTATTTTGACCTTATTCCTGTCATATCTTGTATAATCAAATAAATCCTTAACCAAAGTTTCTAACTGCTTTGCCTTTGAAGATACAATGCCGAGATACTTCTGTTTTTGTTCTTCCGTAAGAAAATCTCCCTGTGTCAGCAGATCCAGATAACCAAGTATTGAAGTAAGCGGCGTACGAAGATCATGTGCTACATTCGTAATCAATTCGTCCTTCGTCTTTTCCACTGCCTTTTGTGCTTCCATCGTCTCATAAAGATTATGACGCATCTCGTTAATAGACGCTGCGATTTCTGAAAATTCATCCTCTCCACGGACAGGAATCTCCTCCATCAAATCACCAGACTTCATACGTTCCACACCGCTGATAATTTCTCTTACATACGTTACAAACTTATTTGATATGAGAATAAAATAAATAATCAGAAGCAATATCGTAAATATAGCGATGACCCAGGCATCCAGTGCTATCGACTGTGACATTGTAAATGTGCCAAAGGACATTTTTCCCTGCCCGGATGCTCCCCACACCTTCTTATATTCACCGGCTATAATCTCCGTCTCATATAAATAGATTCCCATAAATATAAGACCTTCCGTTATAAAGGTAGCAATCAGGCTGAAAAACATGTACATGACCATCTTAAAACGGAAGCTTTTAAATCGTTTAACCTTCAATTTTGTAACCTACCCCCCATACAGTTTTTAAAATCTTTGGGCTTCGGGAGTTATCTTCTATCTTCTCACGCAGTCTTCGTATATGAACCATAACAGTATTATTTACTTCGTATACCTTCTCGTTCCAAACCTTTTCAAAGATTTCATCAGTGCTGAATACTCTGTCTCTGTTTGAGGCTAATAAATATAAAATATCAAATTCAATCGGAGTCAGTGCAACTTCCTTGCCGTTCTTCTTCACTACATGGGCCGCCTTGTTAATCGTAAGATCCTGAATCTCAATCTCATCCTTACTGGCTGGCTGCTGTTCTTCCCCTAACTGAATTGTTGTGTAACGCTTCATCTGAGACTTCACTCTCGCAAGAAGTTCTAATGGATGGAACGGTTTCGTAAGATAATCATCCGCTCCCGTTCCAAATCCGACAATCTTATCCATATCTTCTGCCTTCGCTGACAAAATAAGAATCGGGATATTGCTTGTCTTTCTTATCTCACGGCAGACTTCTAATCCATCAATTCCCGGCATCATAATATCGAGAATAAGCATACGGACTTCCGGATGTTCCTTCAATGTCTGTAAACACTGCTCCCCATCCGAAGCTTTCAATACCTGATATCCATCATTCACCAGATAAATCTCCACAAGATCCGCAATCTCTTTATCATCATCTACTACGAGAATACTAGCATTCTTTTCCATATCTTTACCCTTCCTTCACGTCTTTTTTTGTTTTATATTCTATCATAAAATGAATATAAAAGTCCTTACAAACTTCTTACCTTGACATTTTTCACCTTATTTGCTAGAATGATGAACGATGCTTTTGCATCTTATATTGTTTTTAAGAGTCGGATAAATGATCGCTTCCCTTAGTTACCGAAAGGTCTGGGAAGAGGAAAGTCCGGGCTTCACAGGGCAGGGTGCCGGATAACGTCCGGTGGAGGTGACTCCAAAGATAGTGCAACAGAGATATACCGCTGGCTTATGCCAGTAAGGGTGGAAAGGTGGGGTAAGAGCCCACCGATTCTCTGGTAACAGAGAATGCCATGTAAACCTCACCCGAAGCAAGACCGAATGTAAAACGATAATCTGGCCCGGATTGTTTTCAGGTGGGTCGCTAGAGGCTGCTGGCAACAGCAGAATTAGACAGATGATCATTCATGACATAACCCGGCTTATCGTCCGGCTCTTTTTTGATGAATTCAACGGGACGCTCCCGAAAAGATAAATAAGCCATATCTGTGACTTTAGTCGTTGCGAGAAGTAGGCTTCTAGGAAAAGCCCGGAAGTAAAGTATTGATTTTGACTCAGTTGTACAAAACACAAAGGTGTCAAAATCAATACTTTACTTCCGGGCTTTTCTAACGTTTTGTTACATTCTCGCAACTTCCAGGCCACAGATATGGCTTATTTATCTTTTCGGGAGCTGACTTTGGATGGATTTTGTATATAAAAAAGAGTCGGTGGGGTTGGCTCTATATTCCACTATGTCTCTACTACTCCAATCTTTTCCCAAAATTCATCTACTCTAAACCTTTTTCTATCGCCAATACCTCCAGCTTTCTTCCCCTTCTTCTTCAAGAACCTAAAATAATTTATCAAAAAATAAATTCTACTTTTGCTCCAGCAACCAAGAAACAGCTCCCCAAGAGAGAAGATACCCTATATTTGTGGCCTTAGAACGAGGATTGAATGCGAGCGCGTATAAGCGAGCATTCAACCCGCAAGTGATAGAGTCACAAATATAGGGTATCTTCTCTCTTGGGGAGCGTCTCTACTTGCCTGCGGCAAATCAGAATTAGTTATTTGAGGTTCTGAATCTCCATTGGGTCATAGGTAGTCATCTGATATACATAGTAATTCAGCCAGTTGGTATACAACGTATTCGCATGGCATCTCCACGACTTCACCGGTCCGAGTTCTGGTTTATCGTCTTTGTAGTAGCGATTTGGAAATGGAACATTGTCCATTCCTTTAGCAAGATCACGTTTGTATTCGCCATCAAGAGTCAGTACATCATATTCTGGATGTCCTGTGACAAAGATTTGACGTCCTTCTTTTGCTATGATGATGAATGGACCTGCTTCTTCGGAGTCCGCAAGAATTGTAAGTTCCGGATTTTTTTCTACGTCCTCTCTTACAATCTGTGAATGTCTGGAGTGAGGTGCATTGAACACATCATCAAATCCACGAATCAGCGGGGTCTTTCTATGTATAGTGTGATGCTGGAAGATTCCGAAAATCTTTTCGTCTAACAGTTCTTTTCTCACACCGTAATGATAGTAAAGGCCTGCCTGTGCTGCCCAGCAGATATGAAAGGTCGATGTTACATGTGTTTTTGACCATTCCATGATTTCTACGAGTTCCGGCCAGTAGTCTACTTCCTCAAAATCGAGAGTTTCTACTGGTGCGCCGGTAATGATAAGTCCATCAAAGTACTGCTGCCTGATTTCCGGGAAAATGGTATAGAATGTTTCCATATGGGTCTGGGATTCATTCTGTGCATCGTGTGTTTCTGTTTTTAAGAAAGTGATGTCTACCTGTAACGGCGTGTTAGAAAGACTCCTTAAAAGCTGAAGCTCCGTTGCCTGTTTGGTAGGCATCAGGTTCATGATAATGATTTTCAATGGACGAATATCCTGTTTTAAGGAACGCTCGTAGTCCATTACGAAAATATTTTCATGTTCCAGTATTTTTTTTGCTGGCAAATCAGCATTTATTCTGATTGGCATGTATTTTCATCTCTTTTCTAAATAATATATAAGCATTTTATTCAATCATTGAAAGAAATTCTTCTTCTGTAATCACAGGGATTCCGAGTTCTTTTGCCTTTTTGTTTTTGCTTGAAGAAGACATGTTGTCATTATTGATAAGATAATCTGTCTTTTTAGAAACGGAACCTGTTACTTTACCACCGAGACTTTCGATTTTTTCCTTCAGTTCTTTTCGGTTTGCGAAATGCTCTACTGTTCCGGTAATAACAAATGTCTTGTCTAAAAGGCTCTGTTCCTGCTCGCCTCCTGCCGATACATTTTCCTCTTCAAAATGTAAATATGGCAGAAGTTTTTCAAGAAGCTTCTGATTGTGTTCGTTCTCAAAATAGTCGTGTACGCTTGTTGCAATCACTTCACCGATTCCGTCAATCTGTGTCATTTCTTCTACGGATGCTCCACGGAGATTTTCTAAAGAGTTTCCAAAATGACGGCATAAAAGCCTGGCATTTGAACTTCCGACATTTAAGATTCCGATTCCATAAACGAACCGGAACAACTGTGTATTCCTTGATTTTTCAATAGACTGCATCAGATTATTATACGACTTCTCGCCGAATCCGTCCATAGCAATGATTTGTTCTTTATACTGTTCTAAGTTGTACAAATCATTTAATTCGGATAAAAATCCCTGCTCAATCATTTTCATCAATGTTGCTTCAGATAACCCGTCGATATTCATCGCATCACGGCTTACATAATGAGAAAAGAGCTTCACTTTTTTTGCACTGCAATATGGATTTACACAGTAAAGTGTCTTGACATTATTCTCTATGCGAACTTCTGTCGCACCACCACAGGCCGGGCAATGCTCTATCGGCTGGCAGGTACCGCTTTTGGTAAGATTCTCCGCAATCTGCGGGATAATCATATTGGCTTTATAGACCTTGATATGGTCATTTTCACCAAGTTCTAATCCTTCCATAATACTGATATTATGGAGACTTGCACGGCTTACCGTTGTTCCCTCTAATTCTACCGGCTCAAACACGGCAATCGGATTAATAAGACCGGTTCTTGACGGACTCCATTCAATGTGTAAAAGCCTGGTCTCTGCTTCTTCGTCTGCCCATTTAAAGGCAATCGAATTTCGCGGGAACTTCGCTGTTCTTCCAAGAGAAATTCCATAAGCGATATCATCATAAATAAGAACAAGTCCGTCAGATGGAAAATCATTTTCCACAATCTTTTCGGAAAAGTTCTGAATCTCCCCGATAATATTCTCTCTGTCTACCCTCTTATATAGTACAATCTCAAATCCAAGATTCTGTACCCAGAGCATATTGCTTTCCACAGAATTCTCCAGTTCTCTTCCTTCTGCTTTTACAAGGGCAAATGCAAAGAAAAAGACATTTCTCTTTGCGGTCACTTCGTTGTTAAGCTGGCGGACAGAACCGCTGCATAAATTACGAGGGTTCTTATAGCGGGCATCCACGTCCTCGATGCCTTCGTTAATCTTTTTAAAATCCGAATATTTAATAACCGCCTCACCACGCAGAACAACCTCACCTGCAAATGGAATCTTTGCCGGAAGATTTTTAAATACTCTGGCATTATTGGTAATAACCTCGCCTACAACACCATTTCCTCGTGTAACTGCCTTTTGCAAAACGCCATCACGATAAGTCAGCACCACCGTAAGTCCATCCATTTTCCAGGAAAGAAGGCCTTCTTTTTCACCAAGCCAGTCTCTTAATGCTTCTGGACTCTTTGTCTTATCAAGAGAGAGCATCGGGCTTTCGTGTGTCTCTTTTTCCAGCTCACTGAGTACTTCATAACCGACATTTTGTGTAGGACTCTGGCTCATCACGATACCAGTCTCTGCCTCTAATGCCTGTAATTCATCATATAATTCGTCGTATTCTTTATTGGAAAATAATTCCCGGTCTTCCTGATAGTATGCCTTAGAAGCCTGATTCAGCACTTCTACAAGTTTCTTCATTCTCGCCTGCTTATCCATGATAAACTCCTCCCGGTTTTCTTCCAGCAAGTTTTTCAAGCTTAGAAAGCTCCTCCCCGGTAATCTCCCGATACTTTCCTGTCGGCAGACTTCCCAGATGAATATTCATAATACGAAGACGCTTTAACTCTCTTACACGGTAACCACATGCCTCACACATACGACGAATCTGGCGATTTAAGCCCTGCGTGAGAATAATGCGAAATGTATACACGCCCGTTCTTTTTACTTTGCATGGACGTGTCACCGTATCGAGAATCTCCACACCCTCACTCATTTGCTTTAAGAACACATTTGTTACTGGACGATTAATTGTCACCTCATATTCCTTTTCGTGATAATTTCTCGCCTTCAAAATCTCATTCATCAACTCTCCGTCATTGGTCATCAAAATAAGACCCTCGGAATCTTTATCCAGTCGTCCCACCGGATAAATCCTCTCAGGATAGCCAATAAAATCAACGATATTATCTTTCTCTCGCTTCTCTGTCGTACAGACAATGCCTTTTGGCTTATTCACCGCAAGAACAATCTGTTTACGACTCACACTGACACGCTTGCCATCCACACGGATATCCTGTCCAGCATGCACTTTCTGACCCATCTGCGCCGGCTCTCCGTCAACCAAAATACGTCCCTGTTCCACATAGCGGTCTGCTTGTCTTCTTGAACACACACCTGCATCACTAAGGAACTTATTTAGACGCATTGGCTCACCGTTCGATATCTTTTCCTTAAAATCCGTGGCATTCTTTTTCAGATTATTCCTTTTTGAGTCATTTTTTCCCTGATTATTCTTTCCTGTCGCCGCCATTATTTATCAAACTTTCCATTCGCTTTATTCTGGAACTTCTCTGCATCCACAATGAATCTCTCGTGTGTTCCTTTACCAATCACTCCTGCTGGATCTTTCACTTCAACAGCAAAAACAAGCTTCTTTCTGTCAATTTCTGTAAGCGTTACTTCACAGCTTACTTCACAGCCAATTGGGCTTGCAGAAACATGATCTACATTTAAATTCGTTCCAACCGTTGTCATTCCCTCATCGAGATGTCCGTCTAAGAGCGCAACGGCTGTCTTTTCTACTAATAAAAGCATTGCTGGAGTTCCATATACTAAGAGACTGCCGCTGCCTAAAGTCTTGGCTGCATTCTCCACTGTTACTGTCTCCGTTTTTATCATTTTCATTCCTGTATTTAAGCTCATGATTAAACCTCCCAAAATAAATTTTTACTTTATCAACATTGTATTAGTATATCAGAAATGAGGGAACTTTTCCATTGAATTCTGATTTGCGCAGCAAAGAAGACGCCCACAGGGAATATAATATCCTATATTCCCTGTGGTCTATGTTTTGGCTATCTAAGCAAATTCAGAAATTATCTTTCCCTATCGATTATCTTCTGGAATGCTTTCACATCTTTCGCTATTTCTCCGCTTAACAATATCATGCAGATCAAATTCGGTATCGCCATCAACGCATTCGCAATATCTGAAAAGTTCCATACAAGTTCCAAAGTCTGTGTTGCACCAACATAAGCAACCAGTGAGAAAATAATTCGATAAACCATATTCAGTTTATGGGTTCCTACCAGATATTCAAAAGCTTTTTCTCCATGATATTCCCATCCAAGAATTGTGGAGAAAGCAAATAATGTAATACCTATTGTTACGAGATATCCACCAACTTTTCCGAGTACTGTGGAAAATGCAGCGATGGTCAATGCGGAGCCAACATAAAGCTGTCCTGTTGCCGGGTCAATCTGTCCAAGCACACCAGAACTTGCGATGGCGAGACCCGTGATCGTGCAGACAACAATCGTATCCCAAAAAGTTCCAGTCATATTAATATAAGCCTGCCTTACCGGATTATCCGTTGTTGCGGCTGCGGCTGTGATTGCAGCAGAACCCATTCCAGCTTCATTGGAAAAACACCCACGGGCTACACCGTAACGTGCTGCATTCATCATGGATGCTACGATATTTCCACACAAAGCACCACCTACTGCTTTCACACTAAATGCCATTTTAAATATCATAGAGATTCCTGCTGGAAGGTTATGTATATTTCCAAGAATGACGATAATTCCGGCAGCTACATAAAAAATAGCCATAACAGGAACTACTACGGAAGAAACTTTAGAAATGGTCTTGATTCCTCCAATAATAATTAAAAGTGCGAGTACTGTGATCACAACGCCAACCACTGTTACTGACACACCAAAGGTTGCGTGAACGGATGTTGCAATAGAATTTCCCTGTGTCATATTTCCGATACCAAAGGAAGCAATTACTGCAAACAGGGCAAACAGCCAGCCAAGTACTGCACCTAGCTTTTTATTTTTCAGCCCTTTTTTCATAGTATACATTGGTCCTCCGGACATTTCGCCTTTTTCGTTAACCTCTCTGTATTTAATCGCTAACATACATTCAGAAAATTTAGAAGAAAGCCCAAAACAGGCAGATATCCACATCCATACTAATGCTCCGGGTCCACCTGATACCATGGCTGTAGCAACACCTACGATGTTTCCGGTACCAATTGTTGCTGCAAGCGCTGTTGTCAGAGCTGAAAATGGTGAAATATCTCCACTTCCTCTACTTTTTGTTCTTGCTTCTTTACTAAGTGTCGACTTAAGGGCATAACCTAAATTTCTCCATCCTAATCCTCTTGTTCTGATAGTTAAAATTACTCCGGTTCCAACTAATAAGCATAACATAATTGGTCCCCATACAATTCCGTCAATTGTTGACAAAACATCTCCCAGTGTCTTTGCAAATCCTTTCATAAGCATACTCCCTTCCTTTTTCATTTTTACCATAAACACAAAAAGCGGCAACCCGACTCCGGGTTACCGCCTTTGGAACTTACTAATATACTAATTTGTCATCCGTTTATTGTCAAGTTTATTTTACTCTCATCTCGTTTATTACTTTTATATATTTTGCAAAGCATGCTATTCCAAATATAACCGTAAATATTCCATAGACAAAAATACTTACTACCCAATCATGATTTGCAAAGAAATAAAAT
>ENA-ORNR01001780-ORNR01001780.1-human-gut-metagenome-genome-assembly--contig:-NODE-1780-length-18778-cov-14.625007_pt1 | contig 18778 bp, 18 predicted proteins | sample MGYA00242114_ERZ509020 | MGnify/ENA primary metagenome ERZ509020 (study PRJEB26280, sample SAMEA2338758) | human gut metagenome | biome: human gut; feature: human-associated habitat; material: faeces...
GGCATCTCTGCAGTATCGTTGGTAAACATGCAGACCCAATATGAATATGACATGAGGGTGATTGAGCAGAGAGGCGTTGAAGAACTTGAAGCGCAAAAGACCCTTAGCCTTTATAACGAAATCTTTGATGTAAGGACCTTGTTCAAACGTATCGGGAAGGGACTGACTACAGCGGTTCAACAAATGCAGTATATTGCTGAGACTCTTCGTCTGCCCCAGCCTGCCGAGTTGAAACTGGAGATATCCGGCATGTTCAGGAAATCGGCAAAGACAGGTCAAGACCCTCGTATGCTGATGACATGGAAGCTGTTGGCAGAATCAAACGCCAAGGAACAAAAGGTTTCACAACCATTCAATCAGGAAAGAAGAAATGAGGTGGTAGGTGCATTGGTAAGAGCCTTGCATGACAATAGCTCCACGGAGAATACAGTAAAAGAGATACTGGCTGCCGAGGGAATAGCCTTCTGCATCGAGGAGAAGGTGGACAAGGCATCTGTGGATGGCTATTCCTACATAGAAGATGGTACACCTTATATAATATTGACGAGGAGGTACGACCGCATAGATAATTTCGCTTTTGCACTGATGCACGAGGTCGGACACATCTATCTGCATTATCTCGATGGTAGTCGAAGTGATTGTAAGCTCAGCATCCCGGATTATGACAACGAGAGTGCAGAAGAAAAAGAAGCCAATGCTTTTGCCGCCAATGCCCTAATCCCTGACGAGGAATGGAAAAACGCCCCGAAAGTAAGGGTTAATCCGGCCATGATTCAGCGCAAATATACCCAATGGGCAATAGAGAAAGGTTTGAACAAGTGGATTGTATTAGGTCGAATATCATACGAGACAGGAATGTACAAGTTCCGTTCTGATGAAAGCAGAAGAATAGGTTATTAAATCAGTACATAGTAATATATAGGCAACAGTCCTATTATTGTAAAAGCTCTTCCATACCGGAAGGGCTTTTTTCGTGCCTTTTGCTCTATTTGAGTTTGATTTTAGAGTATGATTATAAGTGTAATCAAAATTAGCGTTAATATTCGATATTGCCGAATGTCATTTTGAATAGTTATTGAAGAAAAGGATGTTCCTTTGCATCGGCAATAAGCCAAATCAGTAAAATCAAACTTGAAAGAATGAAGTCATTTGTAATATTTGCCATTGTCGTGACCGTCATCTATGTCATCTACTATACGGTCATCATCGTGCAGGATTTGTACGGCAAGCCCAAGGAAGACAAATCACAGGCAGAGTCGTTTGACGTGAGTGATTTGACCGAGGAGGAAGAGTCGATAGCCGTCAGTGAGAGCGACGGCGGTTTCAGCGTAGGCGACAACCAGTATGAGACAGCCTACGAGGAAAGGCAGCTCGAAGAACCGCAGGAAGACAACACTCCCACAGCAGAAGACAAAAAACCTCATGTTCTGGAAAAGATTCAGAATGCGGTTGAGAAGAAGATGGAGGAAGTGAAGCCCGTTTATTCAGATCCTGTGTATGCTGAGGAACTCAACAGAACCATCATAGCACGCGGTATGCGCCCATCCGGCGGCATACATGTTAAGGTAGAATCCCTCAAAGACGAGTTGTGATGACAAGGACAAGAAGTGCAGTTTTAATGATATATGCCGCTTTAACCCCGGCTCTGGTCCGTGCCAACCGAAAGAGCAGCGAGAGAAGAATATTAGCAACGCTTATTTTTTTTCGAGTCGCGATTGAGGAAAGCTTTGCCAAGTGCGGCAACGTTGACTACAGCTGGGGAGCGGACGCACTTGCAAGCGCACATGACTATGCCGTGACAATGATGCTCTACGTGGTCTATCTGTGCTATGCCATAGCCGGAATAGTGGTCATTGTGAGTGCCTTGCAGATATACATAAAGATGAATACGGGTGAGGACGGCATCAAGAAGAACATCATGATGCTGGTGGGGGCCTGCCTTTTCCTTATCGGTGCGACCATTGCATTCCCGGCATTCTTCGGCTATCGGATTTAGAGATACAGGTGATACGAGATACAATTAACAAAAAGTCTAACAATTAAAAGGTAAAAAGAATGTTTAAAAGGATCAACAAGAAAGTGAAGGGACTTTTCTCTTCACAGCGCATGAAGACGCTCGCCCTGATGCTGCTTGTCGGCACCACCGCAGCAATGGCACAGAACTCAGCCGGAGACTACTCGGCCGGTACTACCGCGCTTACAACAGTCACGGAGGAAATCGCCAAGTATGTGCCTATCGTGGTGAAACTCTGCTACGCCATTGCAGGTGTCGTTGCGATTGTGGGCGCGATCAGTGTTTACATCGCCATGAACAACGAGGAGCAGGACGTCAAGAAGAAGATTATGATGGTCGTCGGCGCATGTATCTTCCTCATTGCGGCAGCTCAGGCACTGCCCCTGTTCTTCGGCATCGGAGGCTAAGCGCAGCGTTGGATTGTGAAAGTGCAGGACGCTAAAAACACTGACAGCTATGGCAGAGACAAAGCAAGACCGATTCCCAGATTATCCCATATTCAAGGGACTGCAACGTCCGTTGGAGTTCTTCGGATTGCAGGGACGCTACATCTACTGGGCGGCAGCCACCGCAGGAGGAGCCGTTGCTGGCTTTATCCTCGGCTACTGCATCCTCGGTTTCGTGGCAGGACTCGTGCTGCTTGTCCTCGCCGTGGCTGTCGGTGGCGTTCTTATCGTCATGAAGCAACGCAAGGGGCTGCACAGCAAGAAGAGCGACAACGGCATATTCATCTATGCCTATTCCAAGAAAATGTAATCAAGAATCCATTATGTCCAAGTGTAATGTATAAATGTTGAACTGGAGGTGGGTGCATCACGCATGAGGGTGCGCCCGCCTTTTTATGATTAAAAGAACAATGACCCTATACATCATACTCATATTCTCTGCCATCTGCGTGGGCATGGCCATCAGCGTCAGGGCATTCGGCACGGGAGGCAAGCGTAAGCGCATCTTCCAGGACATCTACTTCTCCATCGAGGAGGTGGACGGCATCGGTGTTCTCTATACCAAGACCGGCGAATACTCCGCCGTGCTGAAGATGGAGAATCCCGTACAAAAGTATTCCGCCAACATCGAGGCTTACTATGAGTTCAGCCACCTCTTCGCTGCCCTTGCCCAGACCTTGGGTGAAGGTTATGCCCTGCACAAGCAGGACGTTTTTGTGAGGAAGGCGTTTAAGGAAGAGACCGGCGGCAACCATGAATACCTCAGTGAGAGCTACTTCCGCTATTTCAACGGCAGGGCATATACCGACAGCATCTGCTACCTCACCGTCACACAGGAGAACAAGAAAAGCCGTCTGATGTCGTTCGACAGCAAGAAATGGCGCGACTTCTTGGTGAAGATACGCAAGGTGCAGGACCAGCTGAGGGATGCAGGCGTGAAGTCCCGTTTCCTCGGCAAGGCGGAAGCCAGCGAGTATGTTGACCGTTTCTTCTCCATGAACTTCCGTGACAAGGTAGTCTCCATGACCAACTTCAATGTCGATGACGAGACCATCGGCATGGGCGACCGCCGCTGCAAGGTCTATAGCCTTGTGGATGTGGATTGTGCCAACCTCCCGTCTGTGATACGTCCATACGCCAATATAGAGGTGAACAACACCAGTATGCCTGTTGACCTTGTATCCGTCGTTGACGACATTCCCGGTGCTGACTGTGTGGTGTTCAACCAGATGGTATTTGTACCCAACCAGAAGCGTGAGCTTGCCCTGCTTGACAAGAAAAAGAACCGTCATGCCTCTATGCCCAACCCAAGCAACCTGATGGCCGTGGAGGACATCAAGCGAGTGCAGGAGGTGATAGCGCGAGAGAGCAAGCAGCTCGTATATACCCACTACAACCTTGTGGTGGCGGTCAGTGGAGACACCGACATACAGAAGTGTACCAACCATCTGGAAAACTCCTTTTCCCGTATGGGCATCCATATCAGCAAGCGGGCCTACAACCAGCTGGAGCTGTTCGTCAACTCCTTCCCCGGCAACTGTTACGGCATGAATGCCGACTACGACCGTTTCCTCACCCTCGGCGATGCCGCCACCTGCCTGATGTATAAGGAGCGCATCGTACACAGCGAGGATACTCCGCTGAAGATATACTACACCGACCGTCAGGGCGTGCCCGTAGCCATTGACATCACAGGAAAAGAGGGAAAAGAAAAACTCACCGACAACTCCAACTTTTTCTGCTTGGGTCCTTCGGGCAGTGGCAAGTCGTTCCACATGAATAGCGTGGTGCGTCAGTTGTGGGAGCAGAACACTGACATCGTCATGGTAGATACAGGTAACTCGTATGAAGGACTCTGCGAGTATGTGGGCGGTAAGTACATTGCCTATACGGAGGATAAGCCTATCACCATGAACCCCTTCAACATCAGCAAAAGGGAACTGAACATTGAGAAGATTGACTTCTTGAAGAACTTGATACTGCTGATATGGAAAGGCTCCGAGGCACAGATTCCCGAACTGGAGTTCCGTGTGGTGGAGCAGCTGGTGACGGAGTACTACGACTTCTATTTCAACGGTGTGCAGCCTTACCCGTCATCCCAGAAGGAGACCCTGCGCAAGAACCTCTCCACGATGGAGAAGCGTCGCGGCACCGAGTTGGCACAGATACACGAAAAAGTTGAGAGACTCATCAAGGGATTGGAAGAGCGGCGCATGGCACTGGCTGTGAAGACATTGTCGTTCGACTCGTTCTATGAGTTTGCCTGTGAGCGTCTCGACCAAATCTGTATAGAGAACAACATCACCACCATAGACTGCGACAACTTCGCCTACATGCTCCAGAACTTCTATCGTGGCGGCAAGTATGACAAGATTCTCAATGAGAATGTGGACAGCACCCTGTTCGATGAGACCTTCATCGTGTTCGAGGTGGATGCCATTAAGGAAAACAAGCAGCTCTTCCCCATCGTGACGCTCATCATCATGGATGTGTTCCTGCAGAAGATGAGACTGAAGAAGAACCGCAAATGCCTGGTCATCGAGGAGGCATGGAAAGCCATCGCCTCGCCGCTGATGGCGGAGTACATCAAGTACCTCTACAAGACAGCCCGTAAGTTCTGGGCGAGTGTGGGTGTCGTGACACAGGAGATACAGGACATCATCGGCAGTCACATAGTGAAAGAGGCCATCATCAACAATTCCGACGTGGTTATGCTACTCGACCAAAGCAAGTTCCGTGAACGGTTCGATGAAATAAAGGCGATACTGGGCTTGACCGATGTGGACTGCAAGAAAATTTTCACGGTCAATAGACTGGAGAACAAGGAGGGGCGCAGCTTCTTCCGTGAGGTATTTATCCGACGTGGTTCAACGAGCGGAGTGTATGGCGTGGAGGAGCCGCACGAGTGTTATATGACTTACACCACCGAACGGGCCGAGAAGGAAGCATTGAAACTCTACAAACGTGAGCTGAAGTGCAACCATCAGGAGGCTATCGAACGATACTGCCGTGACTGGGATGCCAGCGGCATAGACAAGTCACTTCCATTCGCGCAGAAAGTCAATGAGGCCGGGCATGTGCTCAACCTCTCCGTCAAGTAGTAAAGCAGCGGAATAGCAGGGATAGTAAATACTAAAAGTAGTAATATAGTAAAAACGTAAAATAGCAGAACAGTAAAGCAGTGGAACAATGAGACGGCTACACCTTATTATAATATATATGTGTCTGATACTTGTCACGGGAAAGGTTCATGCGCAGTATTACAGCGTGAACTATGACAAGCAGACCGTTGCCGCCATGGCTGCCGCATTTGGTGCGGGAACTATGGCAGAGAGCTATTATAACGAGCAGGTGGGAGCGGTCTTGAAACACTACAATGCCGCAGAGGTGGCGACCGCCGGCATCTTCGCCGCCAAGTTTCTGGAGCGCAAGGCATTCACCGACCTTGGCGTCTGGAGCAGCAGTACGGAGAATTACTATTACCGCCGCATCCACAATATGGTGGCGAACAAGATTATGCCTAAGATATGGACTGTGGCCGGCATGATGCTGAAGAGTCCGCAGACAGCCCTCTACTGGGGCAGTTACCTGATGAAGATATGCGCCGACACCAAGTCGCTGTGTATGCAGTTCGAGAGTGTGGTGACCAATAGTAGCCTGACCTTTGCAGACATCCAGTTTCTGGAAATCAATCAGGAGATAGCCGCCATCCTCAAGTTGTCGGAAATCGGCAATGTGGACTGGCAGCAGCTGTTGGATGACATCGCCAGCGTGCCCGGCAACTTCACCGTGGAGAACCTCACCGCCGACATCAACACCCTCTATAATATGGGTACGTCACTGGCTACCGCAGGTATCGGCAGTGCCTCCGATGCCCTGTTGCAGAAAAGTGCCTTCAACGAGCTTTTCAACGGCAAGGTCAGCAAAATCATAGATATCTACGACAATTACCATAACCTTTATGAGCAGGCGGAGAACGGCATAGGCAACGCCCTCCTTGGTCTCGTGGGCGGAAAGGACAACGTGGCGGGACTCTTCAATCTGTCAAACTACAACATGACATCGTGGATGACCGATTACCTAAGTGAAACACAGGGCAACTACTACACCCAGCGCTGGTATATCGCCCGGCGTGACCAAGGCAGCGTGAGTCTGTGTGACTATTATCCCCCGACAGATGACAACAGCATCATCAACGGCGATCACTGGACACGTTTCAACACTTCCGATGCGAACTTCTATCCCAACAGTACACAACGGGAGCAGGTGCTTGCCAACTCCGAGAACCATGCAGGGTGGTCACGCAGCCGGGTACAGCAGCTTAATGCGCAGAATGACGGTTTCACCTACAGCATCAGCTATTGGATGTCAAGCTATATCATAAGCAGGAAGAACAGGCAAACCAAGAAAGCATACGCATATGAGATACACGTCACCAAGAACTGGAACAATGTGGAGGAGGTCTATGAGGATGTCTTCGATTCCTACAGCATGGACCTTAACACCTTCAAGCGGCAAATGCAGGCACGACTCTCGGAGTATAACGACAATGAGGAGGGCTATGTCTATTATATCGGCAGTGACACGCGCAGATATTATCAGGCCACCGATGCCGCCAAGCTGAAAGGTGTGGAGAGCGTGACCATCAGCGTCACCTGTTCCGACGGTGTCACCCTCGGACAGGGCAGCACGCAGTACAAATGCCGGCAGTGCGGCGGCTCGCTCAATGCCCACAGCAAGGAGTGCGCCATGAGAACCTCCGTATCGGAGAATGACCTTGACCTCTCCGAATTGGATGAAAAGGAACGGGAGGCTAATTCCAAGATAACCACGCTTCAGGCACAGATAAGCCAATTAGAAAAGGAGAACAAAAGCCTGCTCACTCAGATAGCCAACGCTTCCGTGGAGGATGCTCCAGCTCTGAGACAGCAGTACAATGCCAACAAGACACGGATTGACAGCCTGAAAAAGGAGCTTTCCACTTGGCAGCAACAGCAGGCGGACATACAGAATGCCAGGAGTGAGGCGGCGAATGACAATTCTGTTGCCACCGATGACTACTACCGCATCCCTGCCATCATGCAGGATGTGAAATCTGCCTATAACCTTACATGGCAAGGTGCTGGCTCGTGGAACGGATATTCCTACGTCCGCACAGCCACTATGTCCAACATCAACGGCATCATTACCTTCAAGGCAATCCTCTCGATAGCGAGAAAGCCCAAATATTTCCTTGGCATCAAGATACACCGTGCCATCCTGCAAATATCGTGGGAGCTTACTTCGGAATACACCGACACACAGGTGGTGGATGTGCTCACCCTCGACCCGAATGCCTCCGACGAGGAGAAGACGCGGCTGGTGAACAACCGCATATCGGAAATAGCGCAAGAGTTCCCGTCGTGCAGCATCACCACGGAGTATGCCAGGAGCGAGGCGACACAGACTGCTGACAATGGCGATGTGATACATCTGCTCTGGTCAAGCGACCGACTGGAGATAGCCCGTGAGGTGGACAGCCGTATCACAAAAATCTACGCAGACCTTGTGTCATTGGAGAAGATGATGCACTACAAGCGCAGCATCATTGACGTGCTGAAGGACATCCTTCCCTCGATAAACGCAGACCAAGGCCGGCATCGCACACTTATCGAGAGTTGCTATGAGCGATGGAGAAAGAATGCAGACCCAAACAAACAGGATAATGACAACGGAGAGGAGGGAGAAGAATGAAACATACGATAATAACCGCCATACTGCTGACTGTACTCTTTCCAAAATCGGCACTGGCCCAGTTCGGGTTCGACGTGGTGTCAGTGGAAGCCTACATCAACGACCACAAGAAACAACGCAGCCTGTTGCTGGCACGCAGCACGTTGGAGTACAGCAACCAGCTTTTGCATGAATACAGCAGCAAGGAAGTCGGAAAATACAAGGAGCTTAACGTCGATTTGGACAAGTACACCCGTGCCTTTGATGTCATCGACGTGATGTACCAGTCGTTGCGTACCGTGCTGAATGTGAGAAGCACATACCAGACGGTGAGTGACCGTATCGGTGACTACAAGAACCTTATGGAGGACTTCAACGAGAAAGTTATTAAGAGGAAGCATATCGAGCTGGCAGACACAATGCTTGTCTCCATTAACAGGAAGGCCATAGAGAATATCGCATACGAGGGACAGCAGCTCTATCACAGTGTGAACGACCTCGTGCTCTATGCCACAGGTGCAGCCGCCTGTTCCACCTCCGACCTGCTGATGGTATTGGATAACATCAACAACTCGCTTGATCTGATAGAGAAGCATCTGAACAGTGCCTACTTCCAGACTTGGCGGTATGTGCAGCTCCGTATGGGTTACTGGAAAGAGAAAGTGTATCGCACCAGAACCAAGGAAGAGATATTGGAAGATGCCTTCAGCCGATGGAAAGTGGCAGGGAAACTTGATTATTGACAGACTGCAATCAAAAGAAGAAAAGATATGAAGAAGATAATGATACTCAGTATGGCGGCAATGACGGCAACAGCAGCCTTTACCCAAAGCGTGACCTATAACCACGACTCATCGAAGCAGAACCAGATAACGGTGATGGAGACTGGCGGCGGTTCCCTTACCCCGGAGTTCTACTATTGGATGCTGCACAACAGCTACAGGAAATCGGCGGCGGAGAAGAACAAACTGGGATTCCGCACACTTGCTGGCATCAATCTCTACAACCAGGTGGATGATGCGGAAAAGATAGACTCCGCCCTTACCAAGCGTGCGGAGATAGAAGCCCTGAATGTAGCCGACCGTCAGATAGACCTCGCCTGGCTCGCCGAGAACAGCAAAATCAACGGGCAACTGGACAAGATGAAAGCGAACATCGACCATATTATCCCCACAGGCGGCACCGTCAACGACAAACGGCGATGGGAAGAGCTGTACAATATGTACCGGTGTGCCGTGAAAGCCACCAAGGATGCCTATATGCCCAATGCACAGCGTAAGAAGGAATATCTCCGTATCTATTCCGATCTGACAATGCAGAACGAGACCCTGCTCAAATACCTTGTGCAGTTCAATACCCAAAGCCGGACTGCCAGTCTGTTGACCGCCACCAACGACCGTGTGGTACACAAGGGCAATGTCATCAGCGATGCCAAGAGCCGATGGCAGGAAAACATGAGGGGTGTCAGAGGTACTGCCGGCAATGGCAGTGGAGAGGACAATGGAGATGGAGAAGAAAGTGTAAACAGATAGCAAATAGAAAATATGGCAGACAATATTCTAAGTGATTTCGGCATCAACATCCTCGAAGAAGAGATTGATGATGTGATTTTTCAGACCAACGAGTTTTTGACCGATGCCACGTTCACCGGTTCGCAGGGACCGTTTTGGTGGATTCTTCAGATGTGCATGGCATTGGCGGCACTGTTCTCCATTGTGGTGGCGGCAAGCATGGCATATAAGATGATGGTGAAGAATGAGACGTTGGATGTAATGAAGCTGTTCAAGCCACTTGTGATAAGCATCATCCTCTGCTGGTGGTACCCGCCTGCAGACACTGGCATGACCAACAGCGGCAGCAGCTGGTGCGTCTTGGACTTCCTATCCTATATCCCCAACTGCATCGGCAGTTACACCCACGACCTCTACGAGGCAGAGGCGACCCAAATCTCCGACAAGTTTGAGGAGGTACAGCAGCTTGTCTATGTCAGGGACTCCATGTACACCGACCTCCAGGCACAGGCGGACGTGGCGCACAAGGGTACGTCAGACCCAAACCTGATAGAGGCTACAATGGAGCAGACTGGTGTTGACGAGGTGACAAGCATGGAGAAGGATGCCAGCAAACTGTGGTTCACCTCACTGACGGCCGGGGCTGTGGTGGGCATAGACAAGATAGTAATGCTGATAGCTCTTATCGTGTTCCGTATAGGTTGGTGGGCTACTATCTATTGTCAGCAAATCCTACTTGGTATGCTTACGATATTCGGACCTATCCAATGGGCTTTCTCACTTTTGCCTAAATGGGAAGGAGCCTGGGCAAAATGGCTTACACGCTATCTGACGGTGCATTTCTATGGGGCAATGCTCTACTTCGTAGGATTTTATGTCCTGCTCCTGTTTGATGTTGTCTTGTGCATACAGGTGGAGAACCTGACGGCGATAACCGCCAGTGAACAGACGATGGCAGCCTATCTGCAGAACTCGTTCTTCTCGGCTGGCTATCTGATGGCAGCAAGTATCGTGGCTCTCAAGTGTCTGAACCTCGTGCCCGACTTGGCTGCATGGATGATACCGGAGGGTGACACGGCGTTCAGTACGCGAAACTTCGGTGAAGGTGTTGCGCAACAGGCAAAGATGACAGCTACGGGAGCGATGGCGACAGTGATGAGATAATAACACTTAAAAGATAAATAATATGGTAATCAAGAATTTGGAAAACAAAATCAAACTGGTAGGCATCATCTGTTCAGCCTTTCTAATAGGATGTATCATTATCTCGGTATCGAGCATCTGGACGGCACGGTGCATGGTGACAGACGCACAGCAGAAAGTATATGTGCTGGACGGAAATGTCCCCATACTGGTGAACCGCACGACTATGGAAGAGACATTGGATGTGGAGGCAAAAAGCCATATCGAGATGTTCCACCATTATTTCTTTACCTTGGCTCCCGATGACAAGTACATCCGCTACTCAATGGAGAAAGCGATGTATCTGGTTGATGAGACAGGTTTGGCGCAGTACAATACGCTGAAGGAAAAGGGCTTTTATAACAATATCATGGGTACGAGTGCCGTATTCAGCATCTTCTGTGACAGCATCAGGTTCGATAAGGAGAAGATGGAGTTTACATACTACGGTCGTCAGCGCATCGAACGCAGGAGCAACATCCTTATGCGTGAGCTGGTGACAGCCGGACAGCTGAAGCGGGTACCGAGGACAGAGAACAACCCTCACGGGCTGCTTATCATCAACTGGCGCACCCTTCTCAACAAGGATATAGAGCAAAAATCAAAGTCTAACTTCTAATATCGCAGCAGTATGAGTGTAAAAGGTATCAGACGGATGCTTGTGGGTGAGGACATGCCCGACAAGGATGCCCCCAAATACAAGGAACGGTATGAGAGGGAGGTGGCGGCAGGACGCAAGTTTGCCAGGACTGCGAAGATAGACCGTGCAGCAGCCAAGGTGCAGGGGCTTGCCAATGCCCATAAGACGCTGTTCCTCGTCATCGTCTTCGGCTTTGTCGCGGTCTGCTTCGGCTTCAATATCTACAGGATGGCGAGGTATTACAGCCACCAACAGACGGCAAGAACCGCAACGGAGATACAGGACAGTGTATTGAAAGCGAGACATCATCAAATCATGAAAGGAGACAACCGACAATGAGAATTACAGACAGAATCAATTTCCGCCAGCCGAAGTACGTGCTGCCGGTCATCGTGTACATTCCGTTGCTTGCCACAGGCTACTTTGTCTTTGACATGTTCAATACGGAGGTGGCGGAGACGCAGGACAAGAACCTGCAGACCACCGAGTTCCTTAACCCTACTCTGCCCGGAGCGCAGATTAAGAACGGCGACGGTATCGGAGGTAAATATGAGAACATGGCGAAGTCGTATGGCCGCATAGCCGACTATTCGGCAGTGGACAATATCGAGCGTGACAACGAAGAAGAGAAAGAAGCGTATGAATCCAAGTACACAGAAGAAGACCTCGCGGAACTTGTCCGTCAGGCGGAAGAGAAGGACGATGCCGCAGAAGTTGCCGATGCCAAGGCGAGAGAGGCGGAAGCACTTGAAGCACTCAACAAGGCGCTTGCAGAGGCAAGGCTGAGGGGTCAGACGGCGGCTGGGCCTGTTGCCACCGACACTACACAGAACGAACCGCCACAGGAAAAGATTGAGGTAAAGGGTCAGATTGCCGAGGACAGCAAGGCGGTGAAGGCGTTGGATGAGGAGGAAAAACCGCAGGAGGTGGTAAAGAAAGTGAAGGTAACTTCCGACTACTTCAACACTCTGACCCAGAACGAGCATGAGCCGAAGCTCATCAAGGCCATCATTGACGAGGACATCAAGGCAACGGATGGTGCAAGAGTGAGGCTGCGCCTGTTGGATGACATCGAGATTGGCGAGACGATGGTACGCAAAGGGGCGTACCTCTATGCCACCATGAGCGGTTTCGGTTCACAGCGTGTGAAAGGAAACATCAGTTCCATACTGGTGGATGACGAGCTGATAAAGGTATCGCTGTCACTCTATGATACTGACGGGCTGGAGGGATTGTATGTCCCCGGCAGCCAGTTCCGCGAGACTACCAAGGATGTGGCGAGCGGTGCTATGCAGGGAAACATGAACATAGACCAAAGCGGAGCCAACAATAGTTTCTCACAATGGGGAATGCAGGCTGTGACCAATGCCTATCAGAAGACGAGCAACGCCATCGGCAAGGCTATCAAGAAAAACAAGGTGAAGCTGAAGTATGGTACGTTTGTTTACCTCGTCAATGGTAAAGAGAAGAAGAAATAAGTAACATCATAAAAAATCAACGAACATGAATTGTTTTCAGAAAATTAATGTCTGTGCATTGCTGTCGCTGAGCGTGCTGTCTGCCAAGGCACAGACTACCTACATGGAAATGGAGCAACTGACGGTCAACGACCAGGTGACTACGGTCATCACCGCCTCCGAGCCAATCCGCTTTGTCGATATATCCACAGACAAGGTGGTGGGTGACCAGCCCATCAACAACACCATCCGCCTGAAACCCAAGGATAACGTGTATGCCGACGGTGAGGTGCTGGCGATTGTTACCATTGTGACAGAACGCTACCGCACGCAGTATGCGCTGCTCTATACGACGAAGATGCAGGAGGCTGTGACCGACAAGGAGATTCTGTTCTCCGAGCGCAATGCCTATAACAATCCTGCTGTCAGCCTTTCCACTGCCGACATGACCAGGTATGCCCGTCAGATTTGGTCATCGCCTGCCAAGTACCGCAATGTGGCGACGAAAATGCACCGCATGGTGATGCGCCTGAACAACATCTACAGTGTAGGCGAATACTTCTTCATTGATTTTTCCGTGGAGAACAAGACCAACATCCGCTTCGACATTGATGAACTGAGAATAAAGCTGTCTGACAAGAAACAGAGCAAGGCCACCAACGCCCAGATAATAGAGCTTACTCCGGCTTTGGTGCTGGACGATGCCAAGGCTTTCAGGTTCGGCTACCGTAATGTGGTTGTCGTGAAGAAGATGACCTTCCCCAATGACAAGATGCTGGCCATCGAGCTGTCAGAGAAACAGATAAGCGGACGCACCATCTCACTCAGTATAGACTATGAGGATGTGCTGTCAGCCGATTCATTCAACCATATACTGTTACAGGAGGAATAAGAATGAGACGATTACTTTTATCTATGGCAATGTCTGCAATGGCATTGTGCAGCCATGCACAGCAGAACAGCGACCGCATATCTTTGGGCTTCGGCTGCCTGTATGAACGGGGACTGGATGTGACGCTGTCATACGAACACGAGACGAAGTACCACAACGCGTGGGAGTATTTTGCCAACGGCTATATCAAATGGGACGACTGTCCCTCATGCGGTCATGTGTGCCCCGAAAGTTTTTGGAACAACTACCGGAGCTACAGTTTCGGCTTTGCCTACAAGCCCTGTGTGGCACGCGGACGCAACCATCATGGCAATATGCGTATCGGTGCTTCCGCCGGAAGCGATACCGACAGGTTCCTGGGCGGCATCCATCTTGGCTATGAGCATAACTATACCCTCAGGCATGGCAGGAAACTCTTCTGGCAGGTGAAGACGGACGTGATGATAAAGGGCGAAGACCTGTTCAGAACGGGTATTGTCCTGGGTGTGAAACTTCCTATAAAATGAATTTTCGTATGAAAAAGCTATTTTCAATTCTTGCAGTTGCGGCAACGGTGTTGCTGACTGCCTGTGACGAGCATCAGGACTTTCCTGACACCGCCATGAAGGTCACTCACATTTTGACCACTGACGGCAAGGTGATGCCATACGACACCTACGAGCAGTCCGGCAAGCAAGCCATTGCCGTGGTATTCCACATCAACCAGAGGGAAGATGTGGAGGGCAACGGATATGCCGTCTATTTATGGGACATCGCTCCCGAAGCCTTTGCCGACAGCATCGGTGTGGAGCAAAGTACGTCCGCCGACCTCACCGCCTGTGACGGCAATGCCAACACCTTTGCCCTTTATGAAACAACAGACGTGAAGTCGCCCTTGGCAGAGCGTGTATTCGACCTGTGGAGATACGGTCAGAGCGCCTATATCCCCAGTGTGGCGCAGATGCGTCTGCTCTACCATGCCAAGGACATCATCAATCCCTATATTCTGAAATGTGGCGGCACAGCCATCCCTGACGAGGATGATGACTGCTGGTATTGGACTTCCACGGAAGTAAAGGGACAGGCGACTGCCAAATCGTGGCTTTATTCCCTCGGCAGCGGTGCCATACAGGAGACTCCCAAATGGCAGGCGCATAAGGCGAGACCGATTATAACGATTAACGACTAAGCATTGACACATGGAAGAAAGCAAAGAGTTACAAGGTTTTTACAAGATATTCAGGGCGGTCATCTATATCTCCATCCTGATGGAGTTCTTCGCCTACGCATTGGAGCCGGAGCAGCTTGATTTCCTCGGAGGAATTATCACGGACATCCATTCACGCATCAAGCGGTGGATGATTTACCATGACGGCAATCTTGTGTACAGCAAGGTGGCTACGTTCCTGCTGATTTGTATTACCTGTGTGGGGACGAGGAACAAGAAGCATCTGGAGTTTGACGCACGTCGGCAGGTGCTCTATCCGCTGGTATCGGGAGTGCTGTTGATAGCTGTATCTGTATGGTTGTTCGGTCATACTATGCAGCCCCGTCTCTATTCCCTCCGTTTGAATATCTGGCTTTACATGCTTACTTCCATTATCGGTGTGGTATTGGTGCATATCGCTCTCGACAACATTTCAAAGTTCCTGAAAGAGGGACTGCTGAAAGACCGCTTTAACTTCGAGAATGAGAGTTTTGAGCAATGCAGGGAATTACAGGAGAACAAATACAGTGTGAACATACCTATGCGTTATTACTATAAGGGGAAGTTTCGCAAGGGATGGGTAAACATCGTTAATCCGTTCCGTGGCACATGGGTAGTGGGCACACCCGGCTCGGGTAAGACCTTTTCGATTATTGAGCCTTTTATCCGTCAGCATAGCGAGAAGGGCTTTGCCATGGTGGTGTATGACTATAAGTTCCCGACCCTCGCCACCAAACTGTATTATCACTATCTGAAGAACAAGAATGCCAAGGACAGCAAGATGCCCAAGGGAATGAAATTCAACATCATAAATTTCGTCGATGTGGAGTATTCGAGGAGGGTGAATCCTATCCAGTTGAAGTATATCAATAACCTTGCCGCTGCCAGTGAGACAGCCGAAACCTTGCTTGAATCCCTGCAAAAAGGGAAGAAAGAGGGAGGAGGAGGCAGCGACCAGTTCTTCCAGACATCTGCCGTCAACTTCCTTGCCGCCTGCATCTATTTCTTCTGCAACTATGGCAAGGAGCCATACGACAGGAATGGGAAGATGCTGATTGCAGAGAAAAGGGAAGACCCCAAGACCAAGCGGCTGATACAGACAGGAAGGGTGTTTGACCGTTCGGGAGCAGAGGTGCAGCCCGCCTATTGGCTGGGAAAGTATTCCGACATGCCGCACATTCTGTCTTTCCTCAACGAAAGTTATCAGACCATCTTCGAGGTTCTTCAGACCGACAATGAGGTGGCACCGCTGCTTGGTCCGTTCCAGACAGCCTTTGCAAACAAAGCGATGGAACAGTTGGAAGGAATGATAGGCACATTGCGTGTCTATACCTCACGTCTTGCTACCAAGGAATCGTATTGGATATTCCATAAGGACGGTGATGACTTTGACCTGAAGGTCAGTGACCCGAAGAATCCGAGTTACCTGCTCATTGCCAATGACCCGGAAATGGAAAGCATTATCGGTGCGCTCAATGCCCTTATCCTCAACCGCCTTGTAACAAGAGTGAATACAGGTCAGGGTAAGAATGTGCCGGTGAGCATTGTCGTCGATGAGTTGCCTACGCTCTATTTCCACAAAATAGACCGATTGATAGGTACAGCCCGAAGCAACAAGGTCAGCGTGGCATTGGGATTTCAGGAGTTGCCTCAATTGGAGGCCGACTATGGGAAAGTCGGTATGCAGAAAATCATTACCACTGTGGGCAATGTCGTGAGCGGTTCGGCACGTGCCAAGGAAACACTCGAATGGCTCTCCTCCGACATCTTCGGTAAGGTGGTGCAGCTCAAAAAAGGTGTGACCATAGACCGGGACAAGACCTCCATCAATCTAAATGAGAACATGGACAGCCTTGTTCCAGCTTCTAAAATCTCCGATATGCCCACCGGTTGGATTTGCGGTCAGACAGCCAGAGACTTTGTTGCGACAAAGACTGGTATGAACAGTTCGATGAATATACAGGAGAGTGAGGAGTTCAAGACCTCCAAGTTCTACTGCAAGACAGACTTCGACATGAGTGAGATTAAGAAGGAAGAGTCAGAGTATGTTCCTCTCCCCAAGTTCTACAAGTTCAAGTCAAAGGAAGAGCGTGAGCGAATACTGTACAAAAACTTCGTGCAGGTGGGCGAAGATGTGAAGGCAATGATAAAGGAAATTGAACAGTTCAAAGTAATGACATAAAATGATTTTAGGAAGAGTTGCAATATTCATAGTATTCTTGTTTTGTATAGCCAAGGCTCCGGCACAGAGCCTTGGCATATACCGTTTACCGCCGTTTGAACGGGGTGTCGCCTGTATAAAATTTTTTGAGGGTTTACATCAAGTAAAAGATTTTCCTTACGTTGGATATGGGCACCATATCCAGTCTGGCGAACACTTCAAACTGCCGCTTGGTAAACGTCAGGCTGAAGCCTTGTTAAGGCAGGATCTCCGTAAGCTATGCCGGATGTTTCGGGCATACGGGCGCGACAGTCTCCTGTTATCTGTATTGGCCTACAATGTCGGCTATGGAACAGTCATGGGGAACGGCAAAAAAGGAAAAAGCCGCCTCATTCAGAAAATAGAGAGGGGCGACCGTGACATTTACAATGATTATATAGGTTTCTGCCGTTATAATGATAAAGTTATGCCGTCTATCCGTAAACGAAGGAAAATAGAATTGAGTTTATTGTTTATAAAATGAGCTGGAGAAAAGAACATTTCTTAGATGAGAGGTGCGATATTCTATTTCAATAAGAACAATAAATATTTGTTCTTGAATATGATTGATGAATTGTTCTTTCCGGTCTTTGTATTGTCTGATGATGAAAAAGCGAGGTTGTCTGCGTGTTCTGCGTCCCAATTCTATGCGTCCTATAAAACACCGTTTGACAGGGTCAAAGAGGACTTGGAAACCAACTATAACCTGCCTAATGCAGCTCTGGCGGTATTCAATGTAATCATTCAGGCACAGAAACATTATATAGGTTTTGGCACTATCTTAAAGGCTGCTGTGGATAATGAATTATCTTTCATCGCGGAACATACGGGACACAATGAACATGTGCTGTTGAGTTACAACAGCTTTCTGGCTCAAAACATCGGAGGCTTGTTCGTGAAATCCTTAGAGGTATTTCAGGAGGACAGGATTCTTCAATTATGAAGTATCTTTTAGTCGGAAATAGTTGCAATAATTCCGACTATAAATTTCAGTTAAAATCATTCTTGCTGGCTCATCCTTATGTCGATATGGCAACAATAGTTTTTCCTGCTGAATGGGGAGATGAGCCGCTTTGGAAGTAAGACAATATCCCAAATTAGTTTTATTGCTGATTACAAGCCAATTCTCTTGAAAGATGTTGCCTGATTAAAATAAAAGCAGTACCTTTGCAACAACAAATCCCGCCCGCTTCCCGTAGGATTAGCGTACCCAGCGGGACATTTTTTATTTATAGATTGCATAGTTGGGTTTAATGCCGCTGGGGGAAACGAATCGTTTTGGTAGCATAAACATAAAATGCGTTTCCAGATAATTCAGAAACGCATCTTATATTACCGGTAATAAATCTTGTTTTTGTTGCTCACTGCAAGGTTGCTCAAATGACGGTGGTAGTCGTAGGTATAGGTAATCATCTTGCCTTCCTCCGCCATGTTCGCCGTCTGCTTAGTGAGCACGTTGCCGAGCGGGTCGTAGGTGAACGACGTCTTTCCGCTTGCTGGGTGGTTGACCTCCGTGCGGCGGTCGCCCATGTCGTAAA
>ENA-ORNR01001789-ORNR01001789.1-human-gut-metagenome-genome-assembly--contig:-NODE-1789-length-18736-cov-3.193405_pt1 | contig 18736 bp, 9 predicted proteins | sample MGYA00242114_ERZ509020 | MGnify/ENA primary metagenome ERZ509020 (study PRJEB26280, sample SAMEA2338758) | human gut metagenome | biome: human gut; feature: human-associated habitat; material: faeces...
AGGATAAACCGGCTCATAATCGGTTTCATTGTAACTGATGATAAAGTTATCCGTACCGCCTTCATAACCTCCGGCCATGATGTCCAACTTGCCATCGTTGTCCACATCGCCGAAATTGCCTGGAACAGGATCTGAATCATCCCATATCCACGTGAAGCCTCCGAAAATGTCGTTACTCCAATAACCCAAGTCGTAAGAAGTATAAAGGCCTACGCTTCCACCTTCACTCACTTCAAAGACTCGACACCAATCCCATTTGTTGCCATCGGGTTTCAACGCATCCGAATATCCACGATGATATAAATCAGGAACATCGTCACCATTGAAATCGGCATAGAAGAATCCACGGTTCCCGGCATCCGTCATGCCCACCATAGGCACTGTCTCTTCAACGAAACTGAACACGCTGCCCTCAGTCGGAGTGTTGATAAGGCAGAAAGTCTCATGAATGTCGCCTCTCTTCTTTCCGCTAATCCAAAGATCCATCAAACCGTCCTGATTGTAGTCCGTGGCCATCATCACCGTATTAACCGACCCCCAAACCTTAAATACATCTACTAATGTCCCGGTAGCCTCGAATCCCAAATTAGCCAAAACGTCTTGGGCAACCGGAATCAACTGATCTGTCACATCCTTGAACGTACCATCTTTTTGGTTATGGTAGAAACGAATTTCATCTTCCCCGGGTTCTGTTCCGACATCTCCCATGTCTGTACCATCCGCATATCCGGAAACCACGATGTCCAACCACCCGTCATTGTCCATATCGAAAAAGACCACGGAACCATGGCTCAAAGGCTTGGCTTTCATGGTGGGCTGATCCTTGAAATACACGCTCTTAACAGGGTCACCCGTCTCCGGGTCTTCGCCGGCACCGCTTTCTTCCCACAGCCCGTGACGGTTTACTTCCACATCGAAAGGCAATGCTTCGAACACGTTCATTTCTTCAAAACGTTCGCCGTTTACGTTACGGAGCAACTTCACAAAACGTCCGTCGTATGCATTGCCGGTTATCAAAAGGTCCACATAGCCGTCTTTGTCATAATCGCCCGTTACGACCGAAGTATAAGCGTTGTCTTCATTAAAGCGGTTGTAATCGCCTTTCTTCGGATTCTCAGAGAATTTAATGGAGCTAAGCGCTTCGTCTTCCACCACTTCAAATTTACCGTTCCCTAAATTCTTTACCAATATATACCCCTGAAGGTCACCTACTTTTCCGGGATGGAGAATCAGATAGTCCACCAAACCGTCGGCATTGAAATCAATGGGTTGCGACCCGACACTCCAAGCCGTCTGGGGCAAACCGTTCTGTGTGCCGACATAAATCTCATTTTTCGTCACAATCGTATCATTCACCGGCTTCCCTTCCTCATCTACCACCGGTATGATTTCATCTATAATCTTATTGCCTTCACCGTCCAATACGAAATCACCGTTTTCATCCGTCTTCCATATCGTATCAGTCTTCTGTACGATGGTCGAATCCAACTGGATTTCCATTATGGGTTCAAAATCGGCCTGAAACGTCCGTTCCCCCAATCCCTTGGCAAACACGGTACGGGTTTGCCAACTGTACGATTGGCGTTGGCCGTCCAACCATAAATCATTGATTCCGTCATTGTCGAAATCACCTATTTTGGGAGTACACATACTGTTTGCCCAACCATAGGTTTCCCTAAACGTCATGTCACGTGTGAACGTAATCGGATTATTCTGGGCCTGCACTTCTAAAACAGAAGCCAACAAAGCCGCACTGAACAACGTTGTTTTCAAAGTCATTTTTCTCATAATTATTATTTTTAGAAATTAAACATCATATTACTTCACTATCTTGACAACTTTTTGGTTTGCCTTTACGATAAACACGCCTCTGCCATTTACCGTAATAGGAGCATTGGTCATGCCCGTAGCCACCTCGGCGCCTTGCATGTTGTAGATGGCTACCGCAGCCGACTCAGAGCTGTTCACCGTGACGGCATCGCCTTCGATGGCAACCTTCACGCCTGCCTGCTTCTCCGGAACTTGGATGCCGGCCTCATACCCGTCTGTCACGGTGACTTCCGCCGTCGTGAAACCACTGGCCAAATAAGCATAGTTCACCGCCTGCACACCCACGGTATAGCGGCCGGCCGGCAATTTCTCGAACATATAGAAGCATAAACCCTCATCCATGGAATAGTTTACGGAATACGCGCCGAACATGCTATAAGCCAACTGCTTGCCGGTTTCCGTATTGGCCGGGACCAACATCCGGACGGCACCAGTCTCATTGTTGCGGATATACACATTGTGGACTGCCACATTGCCATTGCTCAAATAAGCAGCAGGCCATTTCACCATTACCTGACCTTTTTCGGCAGCCTCGGCCGTCACTTCAGCAGGCGCATCAGGATAAACCGGCTCATAATCGGTTTCATTGTAGCTGATGATAAAGTTGTCCGTACCGGCTTCGTAACCGCTTGAAATGAGATCCAACTTGCCATCATTGTCCACATCCCCGAAGTTACCTGCGACCGGATGGTCGTCATCCCATTGCCACATAAATCCTCCAAATATGTCGTTGCTCCAATAATCAAAACCATAAGAAGTATAAAGCCCGACACTACCTCCTTCGCTTACATCAAAAACCCTGCAATAGTCCCATCGGTTTCCATCAGGCTTCAACGCATCCGAACGTCCGCGATGGTATACATCCGGCACATCATCACCATTGAAGTCCCCATAGAAGAAACCACTGTTCCCACAACCGGTCATACCCACAATATTCACCTTCTCCTCATAAAAGCTGAACACAGAGCCTTCAACCGGCGTGTTAATCAGACAGAGGGTTTCAGGTACACCCGTCCGTGATTTACCGCAAATCATAAGATCCATCAAACCATCTTGGTTATAGTCCGTAGCCATCATTACTAAATTCTCCGTAGCCCAAGCTGTGAAAACATCTTCCAACGTACCTTTGGTTTCGAGTCCCAATCCTGCCAATATCTCCTGAGCAGCTGGAATCAACTGGTCTGTCACATCTTTGAACGTGCCGTCCTTTTGGTTATGGTAAAAGCGGATTTCGTCCCCTCCGGGTTCGGCACCGACATCTCCCATGTCTGTACCGTCAGCATATCCGGTAACTACAATATCCAACCAACCGTCATTGTCCATGTCAAGAAAAGCCACAGACCCGTGGCTTAAAGGCTTAGCCTTCATGGTAGGTTGGTCTTGCAAGTACACGCTCTTGATGGATTCACCGGTTTCCGGATTGTCACTCACACCAGTTTCTTCCCATAAGCCACGCCGGTTCACTTCTTTGTCAAAAGGCAAGGCCTCAAATACATTTTGCACTTCAAAACGTTTACCTTCCACATTCCGAAGCAATCTCATGAAACGGCCATTCACATCCATGCCCGTTATCAAAAGGTCTACAAAACCATCCTTGTCATAATCACCGGTCACCACGGAAGTAAAGGCATTCTCTTCATTAAACTTATTGAAATCTCCTCTTTTTGGATTCTCCGAGAACTTCATGGAACCGAGGGTTTCGTCCTCTACTTCTTCAAACCGTCCGTTCCCTAAGTTCTTTACCAACTTATACCCTTGGACATCCCCGACCTCTCCCGGATGAAGGACCAAATAATCCACCAAGCCGTCTGCATTGAAATCAATGGGTTGCGAACCGGCACTCCAAGCTGTCTCGGGCAATCCGTTTTTCGTCCCCATATAATTTTCATGTTCTGTCACTATGGTATCATTCACGGGATTTCCTTCATCGTCCAACACCGGTGCCAGTTCTTCTATGATTTTATTCCCTTCACCGTCCAATACAAAATCCCCCTGATTGTCTTTCATCCATATCGTATCTATTTTCTGTACGATCGTAGAGTCGTAAGTAATCTCCATTATCGGTTCATAATCAGCAAGAAATTCTCTTCCGCCCAATCCTTTCGCAAAAACGGGCCTGGTCTGCCATCCTTGCGATTGCCGACGGCCATCCAACCACAAGTCGTTGATTCCATCATTGTCGAAATCACCAATCTTGGGAGTAGCATTACTATTTGCCCACCCATATTCTTCCCTAAACGTCATATCACGCGTGAACGTGATCGGGTTGTCCTGAGCCTGCACTTCACCAACTGAAGTCAACAATGCCGCGCTAAACAACATTCCTTTAAAAGTCCTCTTTTTCATAATTATATCTTTGGGTTAAACACTGCTTGTACCTATATGCTTCATTTCAAGTACCAACGCTCCTCTTCCATCAAGGCTTGCTCCATTCTTTCCGCATTTTCTCCGAAACGTTCGGAAACCTTTTTAGCCATATAAGCCGGATATTGGTTACGATGGCGGGCCACCCTCAACAGATCAAAGAACCTATTGCCTTCAAAGCATGTCTCCGCCGCCATCTCGTCCACGATACGGTCTTCCACAAACAAGATGGAATCTTCCAACGTTCCGGCCGAAGTTTCCGTATTGAAATCCGGGATGATATAAAATTCATTATCGTACGGAATCCCGTTTCCCCTCCCACGAGTGGCCGTACCTACGTTGTCAGCAAAGATGTCTTCCGTAAAATCCGTGTATATTTCCCCTTTGCGTTCACTCTGTTTCACCCGGTTGGGATTCTCAATCGTCGTGGCATTCAATCCATATTTCAAAACCGCAAAAGCCATTGTCGGTTTCCCCAAACGGTTCAAGGCTTCAGCCAAACGGAGGTAAACATGGGAAACACGGTATAAAGGCAAAGTCCGCTGCAGGTATAATCCCCCCAAAGCCTCATTTTCGGGGTCGCTTCCACCTGTCACAATAGTTTTGTCCATATTGCTGAATTTGCATATATATGTAGCAGCGACATTGTTTAATGTCATTAAACCATAGGCTGAAGCAATTACCGAACCACCGGAAAGGACCGCCTGTCCACGCAGGTCTCCGTCACAGTATCCTGACACGGTAGGCTTTCCTTCCACTCCTACTACATATAAAGCTTCCGCCATGTCTTCCACAAAAGATTGCGCCGGAGCTATAAAAGCCTTGTCATTGTAAGACCAACGCAACAACAACGGATGATAGTCTTTCGGATTTGAACTGTAAACCAATGAAGATACAACTTCATTGGTTGCATAACTCAATCCAGATGTATGCATAAAATACGAAAAGCCCTTACGGGATATGTCAAGCCATGCATTACGATACATCGCCGTCACCGTCAGTTCCCGTTCCTTTATCAGCCTGTAATACGCAGTGGCCGCATCCGCATATTGGTTCAAGAACAGGTATAAATCACCTAAGAGCATATCCACCGGAATAAATACCTTGTCAAGATTCAAACCGTCCACAGAACCGTAGTTCAAATCCCTGACCCCGATATAGGGTTTCAAGTCTTCTATCAGAAGCTCTGCCAACTGCTCTTGGTTCTTCTGTGGATAATCTTTCAAACTGGCTTCCAAATCCAAAACCGGAGTTTCAATCCAACTGACCTCACCGCAAAGCAACGCCAACTGCCAATAGGTCCATGCCCGTATCACCTTGATTTGCGCGAATTCAGGTATCATGACCTTGTCCTCGTAATCGACCAAAGTCGTATCCATGTGGGCTATGGCATAATTGCAATTATTGATGACCTGATAATAATCATTCATCATCTTATATGGGTTGGAAGCAGAAACCTCAAACCGGGATATTTCCTGAAGGTCCACATCCGCATTGGCCGTGGCCTCCATCAAATCGCCACGTAATTCCCCCATCAGTACATACCTATCTCCTAACCTCTGAATTTGGGCCAATATCCCCATGATGGAATACAGCGAATCATTGGGAGAATCCAACCGGTTCCCCGATTCAAAAACGACCGAAGTCGAATCTGTCTCAAACATGTCGGAACAAGCCGTAGGTACAAATAACCCCAAGCAAATCCATGCTCCCCAAACTGTCTTCATGTTCTTTATATTCATCTTCATAACCGACATTTTTACATTATAAATTGATATTCACACCTAATTGGAAAGACCTGGACTGAGGGGTCAATCCTCCGTCAATGCCCTGTCCCAATACAGATGTACTATAAGAAAACTCCGGATCTACACCCAAATATTTCGTCAACGTACAAACGTTGTTCACGGCTGCCCACACGGAAAGGCTTTGAATAAAATTCTGCCGCATCGGGACATGGTAAGTAAGCATCAAACGTTTGAACTTCAAATACGACGCATCTTCTATCCAACGATCCGAAAAGCGTGAGTTCCCCATAGGGTCATCATAAGTAGCACGAGGAATATCCGTTTGCTGCCCATTGGCCATCCATCTGTTTTCCATGGAGACAGACTGGTTATACAAACTCTTTCCCGACTCCAAACTGGCACGCAAGGCATTATAAGCGTCATTCCCCAACGAATAAGTAAACAATGCTCCCAACTCCAGGTTCTTCCATTGGAAATTCAGGTCGAAGTTTCCGTAAATGTCCGGATTCGGATCACCTATTACCACCCGGTCCTCCTCATTGATGATTCCATCCTTTTTCACATCTATAAAACGTATATCGCCGGCTTGGAAGGGCACGCGCTGTCCAGAAGAAGAAAGAATGGCCAGACCGGCTTCTGCCGCTTCCTGCGAAGTAGAGTAGACCCCGTCCGTAAGATAACCATAAAATACACCAACCGGACGACCGACTTCTGTCAGCACTTGTCCGTCACATACTTCGGTAATGAAACTTCCATTTTCCAAGGATGTCACCTCGTTTTTATAATGTCCGACTGTCGCCCCGATGTTTAATTTAAAGTCACGCATATCCAACGCCCGGACTTTCACGGCGACTTCCAAACCATTATTCTTCAATTCCCCGTTATTGTCCCAAAAGTATTCCAACCCCGCTTCATCGTTCAACGGCCTGCGTGTCACCAAGTCTTTAGTGCGAGAGAAAAAGACATCGGCATTCACAGCCAAACGATTCGAAAACATACTAAAATCCAGACCGATATTGGTTCTTGCCGTTGTTTCCCATTTCAATTTCTCATTGCCGATATTAGCCAAAACCAACCCCGTGGCATCTTTAACAAAAGACGTAGACGTAAAATAACTCCTATTGGCGAAAAGCGGAAGGTCGTCGTTGCCCGACATGGTATAAGCCACACGAACTTTAAGATTATTGACGAAATCCACATTCCGCATGAACTTTTCCGATGAAACCAACCAAGCCCCAGAGACAGACGGGAAATAGCCCCAGGAAACACCAAATAAATCCAATCCTCCGGCTTCGCGGCCAAAACGCGAAGACGTTTCCAAAGACATGCCTACATTGAAAAAGTAACGGTGCCGGTAAGCATAATCCGCATTAAAATACCAAGCCGTGTTCCGGTCCGTATATTCATGACCGGTCAACGTGCGAAGGTCGCTGTTTGTATTGGAAAGCGCGGTCATATAGTCGTTTCCCGTATTATACCCTTGCCCCATGGTATAACGATAATAAGTATTGTAGAAACGGCCTCCTATACGCGCATTCAAATCATGCCGCCAGTCTTTCAGAATCTGCCATGCCAAATAACCGTCCACCGACATAGAAGTCTGCCGGGCCATAAGGTTACGCACTTCATTCAATGCCGTGGCGTAAATCTCTCCCCTATCATTATACAACGGCTCATTGGAAACACCGGCATCCGGGATAAAGAGGTTTTCATTTTCTTTATCATAAGAAATCCCGAACAAAGCGGCAACTTCCAAACGGTCCGTTATCTGATAGCTCGGTCTTAAGTTCAAATTAAAACGATATTTATCCAACTCGGGAACATCTTCGCCTGTCAACGCCAAGGGGTTGCCGACATTCAGTTCGTCGACATCCGTCAAACGCCCGCTGAACGTCCCATTGTCGTTGTACTGCCACGGAGCATACAACGGGGATTTCACCAATGACAGGAAATAAGGCGAACGCATGCCGTCCAATCCTTCAAAGACAACCTTATGCCCTGTTTGCGCATAAGAAATGTCGGTCTGGATTTTAAAATCCTCCGTCAATTTGATATCTGAATTAAAACGTACGTTCAAACGGTTGAAACTCGTTCCGTCTATGTTTCCGTCGTTCTTGGCATATCCCAAGGAAAAACGATACAATGCTATATCATCTCCACCGGCCACCGAAACGCCATAGTTTTGGATAAAAGATGTCTTGTTGATTTCATTCGTCCATTTCGTATCGTTGTGTACCGCACGGTAAAACGAACGGGTCGGGTCGTCATTGGTAAACTGGAATCCCTCAACCTCATCACGTTTCATGCCGGACATGATATCTGTCGCATAACGCCGATAGGCTGCCGCCCCCATCAGAGGCAGACTTTCAAAAGGTGTCTGAAATCCCATTGAAATATTTGCTTCTATCTGGGTGGCCATTTCACGTGCACGTTTCGTGTCTATCAGTACTACACCGTTTGCCCCCTTGGCTCCCCAGACCGCAGAACCGTTCTTTAAAATCGTGACTTTCTCAATATCCGAAGGGTCAAGCAAGGTCAAAGGGTTATTATAATAATTGTCCACAGCACTGGCTACTTGATCCTGCATCTGCCATATCACGCCATCCACCACGAATAGGGGTTGGGCAGAAAGGTTCACGGAATTATATCCCCTGATAAAGAATGAGGAGCTGCTACCGGGATCCCCCGAGTGGGAAATAGCACGCAACTGGCCGTTTAACAACGATGTCATGTCATCGGTCATGCTCAAAGTTCCGGATGTAAACCCATCCACCACGGCTTCACCGTCCGACACCGACATTCCGTCGTCATAGTACGCATGTCCGGATACCGTAAACAATGACACATCGACTTCATTGCGCCCTTTCACCGGCACGACCTGCCTTGAATATCCGGGTGCCTCTACATAAAGTGCCACCGACAAGTCCGGCACTCCAATCTCATAATTTCCGTTCTCATCCGTCATGGCAGAAACATTCAGGTTAGGGGTCGTCACACGTGCGCCGGCAAATCCCTTTTTCGTCACAGCATCTATTATCCGTCCTTTCACTTTATAGGGCATGTCCGTTTTCTCCGTCCTCACCGAAACACTATCATTTTTTTCCAAATCCTGTGCAACGGCAAGCTCCGACAACACGACAAGTCCCATCACGGCACTTATCACTTTTACTGAATGGTATTTTGATATATTAGTCATCATACTTACGCTTTAATGAGTTTCTAATTATTTTTTGCAGGAACGAACCTGATACGGTCTATCCTAAACCGCCGTACATACTTTACATTCAACTCCGATGGTGACACGTTAGTCTTAATCTCCAATGTTGTCTTCGGGGATATCTCATTCACCTTGTCGGCGTTGTCTTCATCCAAATACCACATTGCATCGTAAAAATCGGAGGTTGGGAATTGATATGCGCTCCACACTTTCACCGTTTTCATATATACATCTCCCACGCTGTCTCCTCCAACAATCAGTTCCTCGTCATTTTTCCCCTGACGGCTTTCATATTTAGTCCTACCGTTTTCCTGTTCCACCTTCATCCTATAAGACAGACAAGTCTTTTCCGTCGCACGGCTGTTGCCGTCAATCGCAGGAGGAACGAAATCGACATAAATATCATATTGGGTAGCCAATACATTGGGAATATCGAATGTCACGCCCGGATTCAAGGAAGACCCGGACACTTCCAGGTAACTGTTTTCACTAATCCCCTTTACCACACTGGTTCCGTCAACATCCCGTACATAGGCTGAAGTGCCTGAAGCCGTAACCAAACGTCGGTCAAGATCTTCACCTTCCACTATTATAGGCTGGTTCCACACACACGTATCATCCAGATGGAGATTCCCGTCAGCCAAAAACATCAAGCCGTTGGAAGCCGGTTCTTGCCGATACCCGGCAAAATAATCTTTCGTATTCCGTATGACGCTTCCGGTTACAGTGACCAACGAATCAGCACTTCCGGGATCTGTTATCCGACCGCCGAAAGTCAATCCATACACAATGGCCTGCCCAGTCTGCACTCTCGTGATAGAATCCGCCACAGCCTCATCGGCATTATAAACTTTGAAATAAGGACTAACCTGTTCATACGCTTTATCCCAAGCTTCATTGTCCGGCAAGATCATGGTGTACACGGAATCTTCATCGTGAATCCATCCTATCCCAAAATAATAATCCTGCAACAGCCGGTTATAGTCTTTAAAAACAGAATCCTTCTGATTGCTTTCTCCCGGAACATATATTTTCTCCGAAAACTGGTTTATAAAACCATATATCTTCGAATAATTCTCTTGAGTGGAAATATACTCCCAAAAGTTATAACGATAAGGGATCGTGTCGTTCAACTTGTGCAAGACTCCGTTTTGTGCCAATATATCCTTCTGCACAATGGATATGCCGTTGAATACATCTGCCGACTCGTACGACATGACCTTTCCATCCAACATGTATATGGACTTCCCGGCTTCTGTCGCAGTCGAATTGGAATAACGGGCTATGTGGTTCTTTACCATCCGTTGCAACGCTGCCTCGTCATCCATGTCCACAGAAGACAGTGCTTCATCGACAGGTGCCCAAACCGTGTAAGTCTGTGTCGAGCCCAACAAAGAGTCCGCACCCGTCTTCATCAGGATTTGACTGAACTTGGTCAACTGGCTATCATTAAGAATCATATCCATTAAACTTACCTCAGGGATGCTTCCGTTACGGCTGTAATGTTCATCCCAATCATCGTTACAAGAAACGATTGAACCTCCGATGCCTAATATCAGGCAAATTATACCTTTATATCTCATACGTCCATTTCCTTATTTAATCACGTCCTTCATCCCTAATCATATCCGTAGGAATAAATTCAATATAGTCTAATTGAAAACCACGCCCCTTAAAGTCCACACTCCTTGCACGGAACGTATGCGCTCCATATTCCTCAAAGTGATACTGTCCCACGATGTAACGCAAAGCAAAACTTACGTCGCGCATGGGCACATTATCCCATCCTCCGTGCCAATACCATAGAGCTTCCGGTGCTTTCATGTATCCCCGGTTGCGCATCATCTTGTCATTCTCTACCCCGTCGTCATTGGTTTCGCTGTCCTTTACCCAACCCACGCGAGGGTCATCGCCGTTGATTCTCAAATCCACAGGAGTACCTGCAATATTCCCGTCCACATACATCTGCCCCATTCCACGCGTACCGCCGGAGTTATAACCGATACGCATTTCATAGTCACCGGGAGGCAACGGAATCATACGCAACGTAAAATCATAGCTTTCCTGCATCACCAATTCGTCCCCTTGATAATCGGCCCAAGAATCTTCTGCCTGAAACACACAAACTCCCGCATCATTATAAGTGAAATACTCTCCACAGAATTCAGGCGTCACCGTATATCCGCTTGTACCCTCCGGGCGCGTACTGCTATAACACTTCCAACGTATATTGTTGTTCGTCAGATGAGGTATGCAAGCAAAGAAGTCGAAACGGATTCTTTCATGCAGCACATCCTTCTCCATGACTTCTTCGTCATATACCAATATGCCGTCCAAAGTATGTATGAAACCGTTGATCGCATCTACGTTGCTTTCCTTCTCAATCACCCTTAACGAAGTATTATCGCTGTTTTTGGCATTGAGCCTGTTGCCGGCCTTGATTTTTATCAAACGATAAGTGTACATCGTCTCATAATACTCCGTCCGTTCATTGGCATAATCGGGATTAGTCGTTTCACCCGTGTATAAAAACGAGTTGGTGGCCATTTGGCGGTTCAGCATGTGATAGGCTATAAAACGGTTCAAAGGATTGTTTTTGCTTTTATAGTTTCCCAAATCTTCCGAACCATAATACGTCCTGGCATAATTCTCCATACTGGAAAGGTCCGTTATCCCATTTTGTTTCAGCAGTTCATCCGGCTCACAAAACAACGTATAACCTAACTTCAGTTTTTCCGGCACAGCCAATACCAACCCGATTATCTGGTACCGATCCGTATTAAAACTATTCACATAATCAGGGTCATAAAGCTCCGTCATTTCATCCGCCCAACCGGAAGCCTCGTAGGCTTCGGCCCAAAGTTCAAACCCTCCGTGTGCCTTCAGCGTCTCCAACAAAGTCTTCTCGGAAGGTTCGATAACTTCATCTACAATATGGACAACCCCGTTATGCACTTCGTGGTCCCCACTGATAAGCGTAGACTTTTCATTGACGTAAATACGCCGTTCTTCCCCTTCCTTACCGAAGGATATAAGTAAATACCGATCGGACAACGTGGGTTCAGACAATGCGCCTTCTTCAAATTCATCCACTAAGATTTCTTTGGTCGCATTACGTATGACACTGTTATAGACAATCTTCTGCTTCTGTTCCGAACTCAGGCCGTCCCATGACAGGCCCTTTTCTGTCAGATATTTATTAATCGCATCATTCGTAGGCGCAAAACAGGTAAAATGCCCGTACACTTCCAACAAAGCCGTTTCCCCACACTCATCCATTAGTTTATAGAAGAGGGACAACTCCGGAGTCTTCTCACAGAACGAAGCCACAGTCTCTCCCGTAAAAGTGTACATCGCATCTTCCTTGATATCATCGCTGTTGCAGGATGACAGACCGCCGACACAAGCAAACAGCAAACCCACTGCCCATGCTTTAATGGCTGACAAATATCTTTTATCCATATCCATAATTTTCAGTTTTTAGAAATATCTTCAGAAGCCATATAAAACCTATTCTGTACCAACAATGGATTCACCCGAAGCTCCTCTTCGTGAATAGGAAAGTAAATGGCATCCTTATCGTCAAGTTTACTTCTCACAGTTGTCTCGTCCAAACTCATAGACGTATATTTGCGCATCAAATAAGTATTTACGATATTCGTGGGAGACCCTTCCCTGCGCATACGCCGCACAAGGTCGAAATAGCGCTTCCCTTCAAAAAGGAACTCACGCTGACGTTCGTCGAAGACCAGGTTACGGACTTCCGACTGGTTCGTGTATTTCCCTTTCAAACTGCCTTCCTCCAAGTCCGGATGGGCACGGTCATAGGTATATGAAACCAAATCCACGGCCTCTTCCAGATTGGCAGCACCACCGATTTCAGCCAATGCTTCGGCCTTCATCAGGTAGACATCCGGAAGCCTGTAAAAAATCCAGTTGTTCGACCCGTCTCCAAAGCTGAACAGCGGGTTTTCATAATCCTGTGCACTGCAATATGCCACATATTTTTTTATGGAATACAAGCCATCGCCAGCATATCCTTGTACGTGCCTTAAATCCAGTCCTCCGAAGAAATCCGAACCGGCACTCAAATCGTAGGCCGACAACAAGGCATTCACGTCCGTTCCTCCGTAAAAAGTCCGGACCGCCCCGTTCTGCGTATTATTATCGAACTGCAATTCCCAAATACTTTCATCCGAGTTTCCACTGTAAAACAAAGCATTAGAGAAATTGGACGAAGGCAACAAAGTCAGGGGATTATCCCTCGATGCCAATATCTTATCGCAGTAAGCCACGCAGTTCTCATAATCATTCAACCATAAATACATGTCGGCCAGTAAAGCCCAAACCGCCTTTTGTGTAACCCTACCTTTATTATAACCGTCATTGTCCGGATATTCTTTCACCGCAAAGTCTTCTATGGACTTCAAATCGGTAATCAAAGTATCCAAAATACTTTCACAAGAAGATTGTGCCACCTCATAAGCACGCGTATCATCAAGGTAAGGCTCCTCCACGTATGGGACATTATTAAACGCCCGCACCAAAGTGAAATAACAAAAGGCACGTATGGTCTTGGCTTCTGCCAAATATTGCTTCAGATGAGCCTCCGTGAAATCAGAATCATACTCACGTACCACAGGAGCATTCTTGATTAAGGTATTGCAGATATTTATCACGGTATATACCTCGCCCCATTTTACGTATCCGTTAGCGGCGTTGATATTGGCATTTAAGATATACCCCAAATCGGTATCCGAACCCGTCCCCGGCACTACATTGTCCGAACGGACTTCTCCCCACACGATAAGCCGCCTCATAAAGCCGTCTTCGTTCATCGCCCTGTAACAAGCCCCGACTCCACTCAGTACGTCCTGCTCATCTTTCCAAAAATCCTCTGCCACCATTTCCGACTGGGGCAGCAAAGTAAACCAATCGTCACAAGCCACCGTCATTCCCAAAACAGGAAGCAAGAATAAAGCACGTATTTTCAAAAAAAACTTTTTCATTTCTACCATTTTTTAAGTTAAATGCCCACCGTTAAACCGAAGGTAAAGTAACGCGAACGCGGAGTCCTGTTCTTATCCTCGCTCACTCCTATATTATTAGGTGATATTTCCGGATCTGCCCCCGTATATTTGGTCACGGTCAAGAGGTTATTCAAGGTCAAAGACAAGTTCAACGTATTCAGATGAGCCTTTTTCAACATCTTCGGATCGAAAGAATAGCTCAACGTCAACTGTTTGAAACGCAGGAACGAACCATCTTCCACAAAACGGTCACTGCCCAGATAGTTATAACCGTACTGATAAAGCGCACGGGGAATTTCCGTCATGTCGCCATCCTTGCGCCAACGCCAGTTCGTTGCGATGGACTGGTTATTGGTGGAGTACATGTTTTCTGCATCCATGCGCCCGTAATTGATGATTTTTCCACCTACACGGTAATTGAAGAACATGTTCAATGTCAGTCGCTTCCAACGCAACGTCGCTCCAAATCCCCCGTCAAACTTCGGATTGGAATTACCCAGATACACGATATCCAGTTCGTCTATGGTACCGTCATGGTTGACATCTTCATAAATGGCATCTCCTCCACGGAAACGGTAAGCATTTGAAGTCCCGTAGGCAAAATACATGGGGATGGTTTCCCCTTTTCCGTCCAAGACCACATTTCCATTCTCGTCGCGTACGACCGGAGCCGTAGCGTTTGGATTATCGGGCTGATATTTATCATATTGGTATACGCCTTTATACCTGAAGCCATATATGGAACCGAAAGAGTTGTTAATCTGCAAGCGGGTCAAGTATCCTCCATTGGTATAGTTGAAATCCGGATTGTAATTATTCAGCACATTCTCGTCCAACTCAATGATGGTATTCACATAATTGGAGAAGTTAAGGCTCAAGTCCAAAGCCCAGTCTCCACGCTTCACCATGTTATTGGTACTGAACTCCAACTCCCAACCGTCGTTGTCCATCGTTCCCGCATTGACATACGACACCGACCCGAATCCGGTGGAAGAAGGAATCTTCTGGTCCTTAAACAACAAATCTTCCGTACGGCGATGGTAGACATTGGCCACCAGTTTGTAACGCCAGTCGAACAAGGTCAGGTCCACGCCCAAGTTATAAGAAGTAGAACGCTCCCATTTCAAGTTCGTCAGTTGCAATGAAGAGGGCTTGATGGCGGGCAAATCGATATAATTCGAACCGTAACTGTTGTAGCGGCTTAAATACAAATATTCATAATCCGGCCGGTTACCCGTCACGCCCCAACCCAAACGTAAGGCAAACTCAGACATCCAGTTGTCGGCAAAGTCCATGAATTTCTCTTCGGAAATAAGCCACTTTCCGGAAACAGCCGGGAAAAATCCCCACCGATTGCCGGGGCCGAAGCGGGAACTGCCGTCCCAACGGGCGGTCAAGTCCAGAATATAACGGTCCAACAGGAAATAATGCCCACGGAACAGGAAGGCCATGTTGCGCCCTTCGCTCTTCCCACTGTTAAACGTATTCAAGTGTCCCTCGGAAGTCACATCCGTCCCCACAGTAGAAGCCAAACCGTACCGTTCAAACTCCTGGTACTGGGAGTTTGATATATCCATCTGCCAACCGGCATACAACATCAAAGACTGCCGCTCCCCGAGGTCCGGTTGCCAAGTGATATTATGGTCTGTATAAATGGATACGGCCTCAGACTCCTTACTATAAGACTTGTTCACGCTTCCATCGTTCCAGTTCTTGGACGTGGTTTCACGTGGCAGGAACTTCGTATCCTTCACGTTCTCCGAATCGAACTTGACATAACCGGCATAACGCAACTTGGCGGTGCCCGCCGGATCCAGGAAATCATACTGCAAACGTAATGTCGGCATGATACGCATGTTCGTCTGTTGGTACGAAGCCAAGTATGCCATCGCTACAGGGTTCTTCAAATCCCTTTGGTCGTCATTCAACTGGGTATTTTGCGCGATATTAAAATAGACATCCGTATTGTTCCCGTTCTTGTCTTGCCGGAAGACAGAAGCGTTTGGCATCTTCTTACGGGCGATGTCCAACAGGTTTCCGCCCTCCTCATTGTTCTTGTCATTGTCCGTGTAAGTGATGGCAAATTCCGTAAAGAACTTCAGACGGGAGGACACGGCATACTCCAAGTTCATCCGGTTGGAAAAGCGGTGCAGCTCCTGCCCGATGATGGTACCCGTCTGCTTGTAGTATCCGAAAGAAGCCCTGAACTTCGCCTTTTCACCTCCTCCGCTGACCGAAAGGTTATGGTCGTGCGTAAACCCGTACTTGGAAACCTCATCCACCCAATCCGTATTGTTGTTGAAGTTCTCAAAGTCCTGGGCTGTCTCGTACGCATTCACAAACTGCGCCTTGTCGTAACTATATTCCGGGATATTGCAATCTTCCTGGTTCCGGTTGAAGTAAGCCTGCTTCATCAGCATCGTATAATCGTCGCCATTCAGCAATTTGGTGCCTTCAGGCTGCTCCGACCCCGAGAAACGGTAAGAATAACTCACCCGTGTAGGTCCCGTCACACCCTTCTTCGTCGTAATATCAATCACACCATTGGCTCCGCGAGCCCCCCAGATAGCTGCTGCCGCACCGTCCTTCAACACCGTAATCTCTTCTATATCGTCCGGACTGATGCACAGTAAGGAAGCAAATTGTTCCTGGTCGGCCGAAGCGAAATCGAAAGAAGCGTCGATATTGCTTTCAAAGGGGATACCATTCAACAGAATCAAAGGTTGCGAATTGGAATTGATGGAAGTGATACCACGGATACGCATCACGGAACCACTGCCCAAGTCTCCCGAGTTCGCCACAATGTCCAGTCCGGCAATACGCCCCTGCAAGGCATCGTCGATGGAAGCCACAGACACCCCTTCGATAGCTTTCGTGTTAAACTTCTGCATGGCTCCGGAATATTCCCGTTCCGGTATGGCCAAACCGCCTCCTCCCACTAATTTGGAGGCTTTCACAGTGACTTCCTTCATCACGTTCTGCGATTCCAGTTTCACATCGAACCTGCGTTTGTTCCCTATGGGCAAGGTCAATTTCTTATACCCGACAAAAGAAAAATTCAAGGAGTTGTTGGGGTTCTTGATCTTCAAAGAGAAGTTCCCGTTGAAATCGGTCAAAGCCGAAGAGTAAATACGGCCATTCTTGTCTTGTTCTATCACGGTAGCCCCGATAAAGCCTTCAGGTTCGTCTTCCGCATACACCTTTCCGGTCACTATCACGCCTCCGTTTTGGGCAAACAGCCCATTGTGAAAGAAAAGCAATGCAAACCACAATAATATAGCATATACCTTATTCATAATCTTTTATTTAAAGTCTATTTTTGATAATTAATCGCATGGTCCACCAAATGCAATACGGCTTTTGAAGAAGACAAGATTTGAGTGGCCAACGTATAGTCGTTGTTGTTCACGATATAGTCACGGGTCAATACATTATAATCCTCTTGATTCGATGTGATGACTTTGGCCTGCTGTGGACCTCCGCTCCCGTTTTCCGGCTCGAAAGTGATGCCGCTACCGTCACTGCTCGCTTTGACATACACAAAGATTCCCTTATCATCCCGCGCGGCGGTCGGATAAGCCTTGCCTTGGTAAGAAACTCCGCTCACCGGCAACATGCCGTCTATAAAATGGAAGCGCAGGAAGTTCAACAAGTAGCGTGTCCAATCTGCTTTTACATCCAAATCCGCCTGGGCACTGATTTCGTCCCATGTATGCAGGTCGGGGTCGTCACGGAAAGCCTCTTCCAAGGCAGCACGCGTAGGCACCAGGACGGTATAGCGGAAATTATTAAAGGAAGTCACTACCGGTCCTATGCCGGACATCTTGCTGTTCTCCCCCTCGGAAGTCTCAAAAATCGGCTCTATGTCTTTATAGTCTTCGTTATCGGCCAAAGACAAAAAGACATCGTCATTCCCGACCAACAAATCAAAAAATGCACGATAATCTTCATTGGCAGTCATCGTATAATAGACCGACTTGAAAGGGTCCTGCAATATCCGGTCGATAAAGAATGTACGGCCATTGTCCATCTCATACCGTGCTTTCCTGTGGTCTTTCTCCAAAGTAACAACCTCTGCCTCAGGCAATCCTAATTCCATGTCACCGCCTCCTTGGACTTTCACCTGCTCGCCTGTTCCGGAAAGCGCGAGCACGGAGCCGCCCTTTGTCAGCACATACGGCCTGAACAGCCAGCGTGGTGCAAGCGTCGATGGCGTTCTGAGCAGAGGTTTCGGCTGCTGTGAGCCATGTTTCAGCCTCGTCTATCTTCTGTTGTATGGCATCGCCAACGGATGATTGCATTTCTTCGACGTAGGCTTCTGCTTGGTCTGTAGGTAGCGTGTCGATGTATTTCTTACACGTAGCGCGAATAACCATCTTAGGATCAATTCCTAACTTTCCCATGGTGTTAATGTGATAATTTCTTGTCCTCCATTTTTGGCATTTCGCTGGCCATCCAACTGGAAAGGTTCGAACCCGACGAAGCAATCAACAGGTCCTTTTGCAGAGCCTTTACCAACGATTCTATTTGTGCGATATTTACCACGC
>ENA-ORNR01001792-ORNR01001792.1-human-gut-metagenome-genome-assembly--contig:-NODE-1792-length-18711-cov-3.974057_pt1 | contig 18711 bp, 11 predicted proteins | sample MGYA00242114_ERZ509020 | MGnify/ENA primary metagenome ERZ509020 (study PRJEB26280, sample SAMEA2338758) | human gut metagenome | biome: human gut; feature: human-associated habitat; material: faeces...
GATGATACTTTCGTGGACGAGCTGTCTACGGGCGAGCGTCTTCCGGTGCGTATATATATCCGGTGAAGATATAACCGAAATGATCCGGCAATTTAGCGTTCAGGATAGAAGGCTCAGGTATTGTTCCGGTCTCGACTACCTTCGCTTTTTGCAGATCGGCTACCCATTGGAACTCTCCTTCGTAATAGGTATAAGCTACCCCATGCTTCGTAGGCTGTATGGATAACGCGGGGCGTAATACGGCTTTTGTCGCTTGGATCGAGTACGTACGGCTGGGTACGAATCCCTTTTTATATCCTTTGGCCTTGATAATCGTGGTCTCTTTTAAGACGAATGGCTCGCTGTATACCGGAGCGTTCTCATCCGGTTCCGATCCGTCAAGCGTGTAATGGATAACCGCCTCGGGTGTCGTGGATTTTAGTTCCGCCGTAATCTCTCCTTCAAATAAATCCAGATCATTCGCTATGTAAGGGATAGAGACGGTAGGTTGCTCCGTATAGGAATAGGGAGCGTACTCGGGAGCGGTTCCCCAACGCTTGTCCGGTGTCGCCGAGAGCGTAAAGTCCAGTGTACCTCCTTGCATCAACTGGTCGTAGGTGATGTAGCAATGCGATATCTCCTCGCCGTTTAAGGTAACCTTCGTGATATACTTGTTCTTATCCGGCTGGTTGGCGGTAATGACCAATGTCTTGCCATTGCCCAGCTTCATGTTCGCCTTATCGAACAACGGGGTCGTTAGGATAAACTGGTTGCTACCCGGACAAACGGAGTAGAAACCAAGGCTGCTCAACAGGTACCAAGCGGACATCTGCCCGCAATCCTCGTTGCCGATAATCCCCTCGGGAGTCGGTTGGTACATCTCGTCCAACAGGCGGCGGGTCCATTCTTGGGTTTTCCACGGCTCGCCTACGTAGCTGTACAGGTAAGCCATGTGATGGCTAGGCTCGTTGCCATGCGCATATTGACCGACCAATCCTGTAACGTCTACCAGATCGCCGACTACCTCGGAGGTAACCATAAATAAGCTATCCAGATCAGCGATGAATGCCTCCCGGCCTCCGAACAACTGGGTCAATCCATATACGTCATGCGGGGTAAAGAAACGATATTGCCAGGCCGTAGCCTCCGTATAGGAACGTCCGATAGCGAATGGATCGAAAGGAGTCTCCCAATTCCCATCCTGCCGTTTGCCCCGGAAGAACCGGGTACTACCGTCGAATACGTTGATAAAATTCTGGGAACGCTTGATGAAGGTCTCATAATCATCCATATGTCCTAAAGCTTTCGCCATTTGTGCGATACACCAATCATCGTAGGCAAATTCCAAGAGGCAGGAAACCGATTCTTTCTTGATATTCGTCGGGATGAAGCCTTCCTTTATATAATAATCCGCTCCTTTCTTATTTTTCTCCGCTGAGACCTTCATCGCTTCGAGAGCGTGTTCCGCGTCATATCCGCGAATACCTTTTAAATAAGCGTCCGCTATAATCGATGTGGAGTGATAACCGATCATGGTTCCGGTCTCGCCTGCCGATAAGGGCCATAACGGAAGCTCGCCGCTGGCGTCGTACATATCCAAGAGAGACTGTACCATATCATTCACCAAGGTAGTATCCAACAGAGTCATCATCGGATGCCAGGCCCGGAAGGTGTCCCAAGTGGAGAAGGTGGAGAATTGGCGGCGACCTGCCGGGATCGTCGCTACACTCATGTCGTGACGGCGGTATTGTCCGTTCACGTCGCTCGCTATGTTCGGGATGATCTTGCTATGGTATAGCGCCGTATAGAAATTCGTGCGCTCGGCTTCGGTGCCTCCTTCTACCGTGATAACGTCCAGTTCTTTTTCCCAATCGGAGCGTGTCGCTTGATGGATGGCATCGAAATCAAAGCCATAGGAATCCGTCTCTTGCTCAAGGTTCAGACGGGCGTTCTCCTCATTTACGATCGATACCCCGACTTTGCAGACGATGGGCTTTCCGGTAGTCGTATCGAAGGTAAGTACGGCTTGCCGTTCGGAAGGCTGTTCCATGGAAGAGAAGGGTTGCGAGAATTGCGCTACAAAGAAGACATACTGATTGTCTACCCAGCCCCGGGTACGCCGCATACCGGTAAGCTCATTCTCCCCAGTTTGCTTAACCCAGCCTTCGTATATATATTCGTTATCCAATAAATGGTCCATATCGACCACCAACGTAGCCTCTATCCCTTTTTTATAGGTATATCTGTGTATCCCGACATGCGGGGTCGTGGTAAGTTCCGCTAATACACCTGCCTCCCTGAGATTCACCGAGTAGTAACCCGGGGAAGCCTTCTCGTCCGAGTGCGAGAACGCTAGAGGTGTCTGGAGTGACGGACGGAATAGGATATCGCCAAGGTCGATACATCCCGTACCGCTTAAATGGGTATGGGAAAAACCCATTAAGGTAGAATCGCTGTAATGATAACCGGAACAAGCGTCCCAATTCCCTTTCCGGGTGTCCGGACTGAGTTGGACCGCTCCGTAAGGAGCCGTGGCCCCGGGATACGTGTGTCCGTGAAATCCCGTGCCGATAAACGGATTCACGGAATCGATGGGGGATTGTGGTGCTTGGCTACAGGCCGTGAATAAGGCTATTATCCCTGTACACAAGCAAGAAGAAAGAGTTTGAATTAATCTCATGGTGTATCTTTTGTTTACTATATTATACAATTGGCAAAGGTAAACTACCTATTTGAGATATGCGTTTTTACCCGGTAGAAAATAACACGGGCTGTTTCATTTTCTGAGACAGCCCGTAATTGAATCTTATTCGTTCCTTGATCGGTTTAAAGGAGCCGGTTAATATCCCTCGTTCTGCTTCAGTTGACCATTCGATTTAGTAATCTCTTCACTTGGATACGGGAATACCATCATATGTGCTTGATAGGCGTTTTTGTTGGTGTAATCTTCGTAACCAATAATCGTGAACGCGGATTCCGGATTCGCCCGGTCTTCATATCTGCGGATACGTGGATGTGCGTTCAACTCTTTATCGGCCAATGTCTTTATGTCGGCATTGGAAGAACGGCTCCAACGCTTTAAGTCGAATAGATGGTCTGTAAACTCAAAAGCCAATTCACAACGGCGTTCGTGATATAGATCCTTCATCGTGGCGGTGCCGGCAAGCGGTGTCAAGTTGGAGCGTAGGCGGATACGGTTGATGTCTGCGGTTGCTTTATCGGCTTGACCTGTCATTAAATATGCCTCGGCACGGAACAATAACATTTCTGCGAAACGGATGATCGGGAAATTGACACGGACCGTAGGCCAGTCTCCATTAGCACTCACGGCTCCTTCACCTACAGGGTCTGAGTATTTGAAAGCGTCCATGTATTTATTGATCATGAAACCAGCTTCAAGGTCGGAGGTAGACCAGAATTTGCGTGTCTCGCCGAAGAACGGGAACTCTTGGTTGTATTCCAAGATTGAGCGTACTAAACGGTCATTACCTTTACCATCTTTCGCCATTTCTTCGTAGATGTCGTAAGAGGGCTTCATCTGCCCCCAACCATTATATTTGCCCCAGCCTTTGTTCTCAAGGATAATACCCGGGAATTCGGTACCGCCCGGTAGTGCGCCACCGATACTCGGAATAGTCCAGAGATATTCGGCGTTCCAATAATCTTTCAAGTCAGACGAGAATAGTTCTGCGAATGTGGGAGCTAGATCTCGATTGTAGTTGTTCTCTAATTGATTGACCATCTCGATGACGTTGTTCCATTGGGTAGCATCCCAAGTAGCCCAGTAAGCATAAGTTTTCGCTTTGAACGCCACGGCAGCAGCCTGATGTGCCCGGCCCCGGTTGTCAGCGTCATAGGATTCGAAGTTTGGAAGGTAGGCGATTGCCTTGTCCATATCTTCGATGATCAGTTTATAATTGTCCATAACGGTAGCTTGCTGAGGCGGTATGGAGTTGTCGTAATCGTCGGGGAAGTCCTCGTAACGTACGAAAGGCACTCCTTGTTTATCCGTACCGTACCGATAAGCGATCAGATAATGTGCCCAACCGCGACTGAAGTAAGCTTCGCCCAAGCTGCGTTTCTCGACGGCGGTCAGCGTCGTTCCCTTTTCTTTCTTCACTAATTCTTGGATGATCCAATTCGCACGGGACATTGTAGAATACATACGGCTGAATACATCTCTTAGAGGAGATTCATCACCGGTATAGGCTAAGGTCGCCAAAGAGTTATAACCACGCGTACGTCCCCAAACAATGTCGCATGCGGCTCCCTGTTCCCAGAATAATTCACGGCCGTAACAACCTTCTTGATGGAATCTTTCATATAATCCGTCAATGGCATCAATGGCCTGTTGATCATTCAAGAAATAGGAGGTTGTAGTTGCGTTTCCTTCCGGCTGAACGTCGAGGAAGTCGCTACAAGAACTACAAACCAATGCGGATAATGCTAATACTGTAATATATCTTTTCATTTTGATCCTTTGTTAATATGAATATCTTTTAAAACACCCGATTAGTATGTCAATTTGACTCCGATAGAGAATACGCGTGAAACCGGATACTTCAAGGCATCCCAACCGCCGGTTTCCGGGTCCATTCCTGAGTAGTTCGTGATCGTGAAGAGATTCTCACCGCTAAGGTAAACCGACATCATGCTGTTGCGTTCTTGCAGGTGAGCGCATTTCCGGATAACATCACTCAAGTCATAGGATACGGTGAAGTTCTTCAAACGCAAGTAAGAAGCATTCTCCAGATACCAATCAGATGGTGTGCTAAAGTTGCTATTCGGGTCGTTTTTCGATAAGCGTGGAATATTCGATCCTGTATTCGACGGACTCCAAGCGTTCATGATCTCTTTTGAGCGGTTGAAGTTTCCTTCTACATCACTTAAGGCCATATATTTACCTACATATAAAGCTTGTGCTCCACCTACGCCTTGGAACATAGCGCTTACGGAAAGCTTCTTCCAAGTGAATCCTCCGGAGAATGAGAATGTAGTTTTAGGTGTAGCGCTACCGCAGTATTGACGGTCTTCATCATTGATGACTCCATCACCATTGGCATCGACGAATTTCAAATCGCCGGCTACAGCGTCCGGTTGGATTCGTTTTCCGTCTTTGTTTACATAAGCGGCTGCCTCTGCGTCGCTTTGAAAAATGCCGTCAGTCTTGATCAGATAGAAAGAGGCCAGCGGTTCTCCTTCGGCTGTTTGATACATATATGGAAGGTTACGATAACTACCATCGAAATATGCATCATTTTTGGTGATACCTGTCCAAACGCCCGGAGTTCCGTCTGCGTTCTTTACGCCAATATCAGAAACCCAGTTCTTTAAATAAGAGAAGTTTCCGGAAACGAAGTACGACCAATCTTTATTTACCTGTTGGTTCCAATTGATTTGCGCCTCGAAACCTCGGTTGCGGACTTCACCTTGATTGACTAACATGGCATCGATACCGATCGTTCCCGGCCAGTTCATCGTTTGCGACTGGATCAAGTTGAACGTGCGTTTGTCGAAATAGTCGAATGCCATGCTCAAGCGATTGTCGAACATGTTCACATCTAGACCTAAGTCCCATTGCTCGGAAGTTTCCCATGTTAAGTTGGGATTTAATGCGGTAGAGTTATAGACGAAGTTACCCCAAATCTTGTTCGATTCTACGCCGTACTGTGCCTGCTCCGACCAATAATTCTTACCTAATAAAGCTGATTTGTAATTGTAACCGATAGATCCTAGATTACCGACACGTCCCCAAGAAGCACGGATCTTCAATAAATTCAGTGTCTCGCTCTTCGGGAAGAAAGATTCATTAGAGATTTTCCATCCGGCTGTTACGGCAGGGAAGTCGCCATAGTTATTATCTTTAGGTAGACGGCCTGCGTAATCACGACGCCAAGAGGCTGTAACGAAGTAACGATCGTTGAAGGAATAAGCCAGACGGGCGATCAAGGATACGTTTGCGTCAGGACCGGTCAAATAATCGGTTGCGGAAACGGAATTCGCATAGGATAGATATTGTAAATAAGCGGATTCGTCAGATAAATCTTTTCCATTAACCTCTAATCCTCGCTTGCTGTAATGATCGGCCGTAGTGGATAGTAAGACACCCACGGTGTGCATGTCATTAAACGTATTGTCGTAAGTCAATGTGTTTTCCGTTTTCCATGCGTCTGCACGGTAAGTCGTTTCATCCAGATTATTTGTCAAGGAGGGTTTTCCCACCTCGTCACGGATCGGGCTGAAGTTCTTATATAGATTATTCTTCAGGTTGTAAGTGAAACGGCTCGTGAACTTCAAGCCGGTAACGATATTAGCTAGTTCCAGACTGGTCGTACTCCAGATGTCGCTGGTTCGGTCATAGCGGTTTTCCGCTTCCAGCAAGCGAACCGGATTGACAGCGTCTCCATGGATATCTGCGAAGTTGGAGCCATATTTGGCGATGTAATCCGGGTCTTCGGTCGTTGTTCCACCGTAAGTGCCATCCAGCGGATTGTAAACCGTAGCGCTGGCAGGCATATACATAGCCGCCGCGACAACTCCCGTATAACCACTGTCGGTATCTTTTGAACGGCTTTCGTTGTTTTTCCAAACCACGTCTTCGGTGATAGTCACCCATTTATTCAATTTGAATTTACCGTTGTAACGAAGTGAAAGGTTCTTGTTGAAAGTATTGATCAATACACCTTCATCATTATCGTAAGCAAATGAAACACGGTTGGAGGCATTCTCTGAACCAACATTCAAGGCTACGTTATGGCGTTGGTAGAAAGCGGTGCGGAATATTTCATCCATCCAGTTGGTACGTGTGGTACCTACCCATGGGTTCTTGGTCAAGTCCCAACCGGTCGGCAATGTAAGCCCTGCGTTTGCGTAAGACAGTTTTCGCATCTCGAGTTGCTCTTCCGCATTTAACGGCTCGATTACGTTGCTAGCTTTACGAACACCGAAAGTCGCGTCATAGCTCAACGAGGTCTTGCCCTCTTTCGCCTTCTTGGTGGTTACCAAGATAACACCTCCGGCTCCGGATTGCGCTCCATAGATAGCGGCGGAGGCAGCATCTTTTAAGACGACAATCGTCTCGATATCATTCATAGAAGCGATGGGTGCGCCGGGGACACCGTCAACAACCCATAATACGTTATCGCCATTCTGTGAGCCCTGTCCACGGATCACGATCGAGGGTGTAGCTGTCGGGTCTCCACCGTTCGCTTGTACGGTAACACCCGCTAACTGCCCTTGCAACATACTTTCGGTAGAGGTAACCGGACGGGCCACCAGGTCTTCCGTGTTGTTCAGCACGCCCACGGAAGCGGAGAGATCTTGTTTGCGTTGCCCCGCTCCATAACCGAGTACGACTACCTCATCCAATTTCTGCGTATCTTCTTCTAGGATGATGTTGAAGGTCGTTTTCCCGTTTATCGGGATACTTTGCGTCATATAACCGATATAACTGATCTCTAAGGTAGCGTTTTCCGGAACTTCCAGTAGGAAATCTCCATCGAGCCCGGTGATTACTCCGTTTGTCGTCCCTTTTACGATCACGTTCGCGCCAATTACAGGAATCCCCGCCTGGTCTTTGACGATACCGGAAATCTGTTTCGTACTTTGTTGGTAGATGCTGGGACTCGGAAGTTCTAAGCCCGATGATTGCCCGAAGACGGGAGAAGCTTGAGCGGTTTGGGTACCTGCCACTATGCCACATAAAGACATCCCTACGCATAGATGCTTGACAGGGATGAAATCATAAAGCCGTTGTTTCATGTTTGCGTATTTTAGTGTTTATCTAAATCTGCCGCAAAAGTAGGCGTAATATGTGCGAGTATAGTGGAAGGTCTTATGAAGTGTTTGTGAATAAAATGTTGCAAAGCTGTTGCAGCCTTACTGCAACGCACGTGCAGTGTTACTGCGACAGGCGTGCAGTAACATTGCAATGCGGGTTGCAATAATCAGAAATCAAAGTATCGTTTAGCGTTGTTGTAACTGATGTCCTCCACCATCTGTCCAATGAAGGAAAGCTCGGAGGCGGGCAATAAGCCTTTCTCTATCTCATTGCCTAGCATATTACAAAGGATCCGGCGGAAATACTCATGGCGGGGATATGACAGGAAGCTGCGGGAATCTGTCAGCATACCGACGAAACGGCTTAAAAGACCGAGGCTGGAAAGTGCGTTTAACTGATCTTCCATGCCTTTGATCTGATCGAGGAACCACCAAGCCGCTCCATATTGCATCTTCCCGGGTACACTGCCGTCGTTGAAATTGTAGGCATTGGCTACCATCAACTCGGTGTCGCGGGGATTCAGGTTGTAAACGATCGTTTTCGCTAACAGCCCTTCTTGATCTAAATGGCTGAAAAAGTGGTTCATGGAAACAGCTACCGGCTGATCATCGATAGCGTCGAAACCCGTGTCTGGCCCTAATAACTTGAACATCCGTTTGTTATTATTCCGATTTGCGCCGATATGGAATTGCTGTACCCATCCACTCCGGGCATCCATTGCCGCCAATTCGTATAGCAATGCCGAACGGTATTTGCGAACTTCCTGCTCCGTGAGCGATTTACCCATACGAGCCTTGAGGAAAATCACCTCAATCTCCTGCTCGGTATAAGGTTCGGCATAGAAAGTATCCAACCCGTGGTCCGATAACCGGCACCCTTGGGCGGCGAAGAAATCATGCCGCTTTTGTAATGCCTCCAATAAATGCTTGTAGGTGAGGATGGTCTTATCGGCGGCGGCCTCCAGCTTGGACAAATAGTCATTTAGCGCCTTGAAATTATCGATAGCGAGTACCTTGTCCGGTCGCCATGCCGGATATACACGGATGTGGCATCCGCTTGAACGTATTTTTTGATGGAATTCCAATGAGTCTATAGGATCGTCGGTCGTACAAACAACCTCTACGTTCATCCGTTTCATGATGGCTTGCGCACGATATTCGGGAGTACGCAGTTTATCCGTACAAGTTGCGTAGATTTCCTCGGCGGAAGCCGGATTCAAGACTTTATGGATTCCGAATATACGGCTAAGTTCCAGATGTGTCCAATGATAAAGCGGGTTTCGCATCGTGTAAGGCATCGTCTCTGCCCATTTAAGGAATTTCTCGTAAGGGGGCTTATCTCCGGTGATATATTCTTCGGGAATACCGTTCGCTCTCATCGCCCGCCATTTGTAATGGTCTCCGCCCAGCCATATCTCCGTAAGATCCTCGAATTGATGATTCTCCGCTATTTGCCGGGGATCCAGATGGCAATGGTAATCAATGATGGGCATCTTCGCCGCATGCTCGTGATATAACTCACGGGCCGTGTCGGTTTGGAGCAAGAAATCTTGATCTAAAAAGTTTTTCATACTTGGCGATACTTTTGAATGATAGATAAGGCGTCGCGGCATAAATCTGTAATGGATTGCCAATCGTTTCCCGCTATCGCTTCTTTGGGGAAGAGTTTGGATCCCATTCCTACGCAGGTCACGCCGGCCTTGAACCAAGCGGATAGATTCTCCTCTGTCGGCTCCACGGCACCGGTAGCCATGATTAGGGTCCATGGCATGGGGGCCTTTATGTTCTTGACAAATGAGGGACCTCCTACATTTCCGGCGGGGAATATCTTGCAAAGGTCGCAACCTGTTTCTTGGGCAAAGCCGATCTCGGATACGGAACCGCAGCCGGGCGTATAAGGGATGAGGCGACGGTTACATATCTTCGCTATCTCCGGGTTAAACAGCGGGCCGACTACGAAGTTTGCCCCTAGCTGTATGAATAAGGCGGCTGTGGCCGGGTCTACGATAGAACCTACGCCCAATACTAATTCCGGACATTCCTTGGCGGCGTATTTTACCAGCTCGCCAAATACCTCGTGGGCGAAATCTCCCCGGTTAGTAAACTCGAAGGCTCTGACGCCTCCCTCGTAACAGGCTTTTACAACTTGTTTTGCGATCTCTACCTCTTTATTATAATAGACGGGCACCATTCCGGTTTGGATGATAGCCTGTAATGTTTGTATTTTATTGAATCGAGCCATATTGGGAATTAAAAATTGAAAATTGAGAATTGAAAATTAGCGGGAGACACGGCCGGAGGTGTCGCCGGACATGAGTTTTTCTACTTCCTCTACGGTTACTTGGTTGAAGTCTCCGTAGATCGTGTGTTTCAGGCAGGAAGCCGCTACCGCGAAGTCCAAGGCTTTCTGGTCGTCACCGGGGTAGGAGAGCAAACCGTAAATAAGACCTCCCATAAAAGAATCGCCTCCACCTACACGATCTACGATATGGGTGATGTCATACCGGCGGGATTCGTACAACCGGTTGTCGGCGTATAGCACTCCGCCCCATGTGTTATGATTGGCATTGATGGAGCCTCTTAGCGTGATGATAACTTTCCGGGCACGTGGGAAGTGAGCCATTAATTGGGTACATACCGACTGGAAAGAAGCGGCGTGTACCTCGCCTTCCGTGGCGGCGGCGTCGAAACCTTCGGGCTTGATACCGAAGACTTTCTCGGCATCTTCCTCGTTTCCTAGGATGATATCGCATCCGGCTACTAGTTCCGGCATGACCTCATGGGCTGTCTTACCGTATTTCCAGAGATTTTTCCGGTAGTTGAGGTCGCAGGATACCGTGATGCCCAATCGGTTTGCCGCCTGTATCGCTTCCAAGCATACGTTGGCGGCACCTTCGGATATGGCTGGCGTGATACCTGTCCAGTGAAACCAAGAGGCATCCTTGAATACCTCGTCCCAATCGATCATCCCCGGTCGGATCTCGGCGATGGAAGAATGAGCCCGGTCATATACCACCTTGCTGGCACGAGCGACCGCTCCGGTCTCCAGAAAATAAATGCCTAACCGTTCCCCTCCGTAAATGATCTTGGAAGTTCCGATACCCTGTTTGCGTAATTCCATAACGCAGGCACGGGCGATGTCATTTTGGGGTAAACGGGTTACAAACTCAGTCTCTATGCCATAGTTGGCGAGTGAGGCGGCGACATTCGCTTCCCCTCCGCCGAAAGTAGCGTTGAACTGATTGGCTTGGCAAAAGCGTAAATAGTCCGGAGTAGCCAGCCTAAGCATGATCTCTCCGAAAGTTATGACTTTCTTACTCATGGTGGTATAGTATTATGTTTTTCGCAAATGTAAGGGTTTATTTCGAATAATGTATAGCGTGTGTGCGAAAACATAGGCTTTTTTATTCCACCTCCCGGACAAAACGCCCGATTTCGAAAGGAGTCTTTGGGGCGCTAACACTGGTGTAGAAAAGAAGCAGGTATTTGACAAAGCCTTCTTCTACCTCTAAATTGGGAAATCCTACTTTATAGATACCAAAGCGAGAATCATAATCCTTGATCGAATCTTCTCGAAGTTCTGTATACCGATGGGATAAATAGTCTGGTTCATAGTGCCAAGTATTTAATGTGACCTATTGACAAAGATACGATAAGTTTCTTGATTTAGGATATAGAGTCCGGAAAAACAAAAAAGCCGCTAGTCCCAATATGGATGCGGCTTTTTTTGCTCCTCAATGAAACAATCTCACGATTCCCCCCTTGCAAAGACTTGTTAACCTTAGATCTAAAATACTATGAAAAAAACTCGATGCAAATATAAGGGGTTTTATAATATGCGTCAATAGTATTTGTAACATTTTATTGTAAAAATATCGCAAATAGGTTTCAATTTGATATATATCAAGCTTGTTATTCTAGAATTCCGTACTTTTTAGGAATATTATTCATAATTTCGAATAATTCGTTAACAGTCTCCGCACGTAGCATGGCGATCCGTGTTTGCTTGAAATCGGTAATACCTTTGAAGAGCGGAGTAGCTGCCAGATGACGGCGAATATGTAAGATTCCCCTACGCTCGTCCAATCGTTCCACGCTTTGCTCCACTTGTTTTTTTAGGATATCCAGATACCAAGAGAAAGGCTCTTGTGGCAATAATTTCCCGGTCGTAAGATAGTGTTTTATCTCCCGGAAGATCCAAGGGCGGCCTATGCTAGCCCTACCGATCATTACGGCGTCTACGCCATAGTCCTCGAAACGCTGCTTGCATATCTCGGCGGAAGTCACGTCGCCATTCCCGATGATAGGGATTTGCATGCGAGGGTTATTTTTTACGGCACGGATCAAGGTCCAATCCGCCTCGCCCGTGTACATTTGCGCCCGTGTACGTCCGTGGATGGAGAGGGCGGCGATACCGCAATCCTGTAGTTGCTCGGCCAGATCCACGATAACGCGGTTGTCGGCATCCCATCCCAAACGGGTTTTCACGGTGACGGGGATGTTCACGGCTTTCACCACCTCTCTCGTGATCTCCAGCATCAACGGGATATTGCGTAGCATGCCGGCCCCGGCTCCCTTGCCCGCTACTTTCTTTACGGGGCAACCAAAGTTTATATCTAAAATATCCGGACGAGCTTCCTCGCAAATACGTGCGGCCTCTACCATCGAGGCTACGTCCTTGCCGTAAATCTGGATAGCGACCGGACGCTCATCATCGGAGACATTTAGTTTTTGCTGTGTTTTGTTCACACTGCGGATCAACGCGTCGCTCGATACGAACTCCGTATATACCATGTCCGCTCCGAAGCGTTTGCACATCAAACGAAACGAGATATCCGTCACGTCCTCCATAGGCGCCAAGAATACCGGACGCTCCCCTAAATCTATTGAACCAATCTTCATACCTTCTGTTTGCTAACTAAATAGAGATTACAAAAGTACTTCTTTTTGGGGAATAATTTTTACATCTCGTAAGATGATCGGTAGATGGAACAGGTGTTTTTAATAATCCGGATCATTTATGATATATTGATAGAGTTCGGATTGCCCCGCTTTATTTAGGATCTTGTGCTTCTCCAACTGGAACTATTCTTTCATGATGGGATGGAGAGTTTGTGCTTATAAGAAATCTTCTCAAATATTATTCGTACCTTTGCTACCGTAATATTAAAATATATAACCTTGAAAGAGAAGGATTTTGAAATAATGGCGCCTGTCGGTTCCTATGAATCGTTGATGGCGGCTATACAAGGAGGGGCCGACTCCATTTATTTCGGTATCGAAGGATTGAATATGCGTTCTCGCTCGTCGAATAATTTCACGACGGAGGATTTGCGTAAGATCGTCGCTATTTGCGGCGAACATGGTATCAAGAGTTATCTCACGGTTAATACGGTTATTTATGGTGAGGATCTTCCGTTGATGAGGGAGATTATAGATGCCGCTAAGGATGCGGGTGTCTCCGCCATTATCGCCGCCGATGTAGCCGCTATGAGTTACGCGAATAGCATCGGGCAAGAGGTGCACTTATCCACGCAATTGAATATCTCGAACGTGGAGGCGTTGAAGTTTTACGCCCGCTTCGCCGATGTGGTCGTATTGGCTCGCGAATTGAACTTAAAGCAGGTGCATGAGATTTATCAGGAGATCGTGAAGCAGCAGATCAAGGGCCCGAAAGGGGAATTGATCCGCATAGAGATGTTCGCTCACGGGGCTTTGTGCATGGCCGTGTCCGGTAAATGCTATTTGAGTTTGCATGAGATGAACGCTTCCGCCAACCGGGGGGCTTGCATGCAAATTTGTCGTCGTGCCTATACGGTGCATGATAAGGATAGCCAGATCGAGCTGGATGTGGAGAATCAGTATATCATGTCGCCGAAGGACTTGAAGACGATTCATTTCATGAATAAGATGATGGATGCCGGCGTACGTGTGTTCAAGCTGGAGGGGCGTGCCCGCGGGCCGGAGTATGTGCGTCTCGTGACCGAATGTTATAAAGAGGCGGTCAAGGCTTATTGCGAAGGTACCTTCGATGAGGAAAAGATAGCGGTTTGGGACGAGCGTCTGCGCAGGGTCTTTAATCGCGGTTTCTGGGATGGCTACTATCTGGGACAACGGTTGGGTGAATGGAGCAGTAAATATGGCTCCGGTGCTACCCGTAAGAAAGTGTACGTGGCACGGGGTATCAAATACTTCAGCGGAATCGGTGTCGCCGAGTTTGAGATGGAGTCCGGTTCCTTGAGAGTAGGCGATGAGATCTTGGTAACGGGTCCCACGACCGGAGCCGTTATGCAGACCGTCGATGAGATCCGGGTAGACCTGAAACCGGTGGAGGAGACCGTGAAAGGGGAACGCTTCTCGATAAAGATGTCCGAGAAGATCCGCCCGTCCGATCGTCTTTATAAAATGGAGAAAGTACAAATCGAAAAAGAACTACGATAATGAAGGAATATATTTTTAAACTGACAGACAAGGTTCGCGATTACGAGTGCGATTTGCAAGGCGTGGTGAATAACTCCAATTACCAGCATTATATGGAGCATACCCGGCATGAGTTTCTGGAGTCATTGGGTGAGAACTTCGGCGCCATGCATGAGAAGGGCATCGATGCTTTTGTGGCCCGTGTGGATATCCAGTTCAAGAACTCCTTGCGGAGCGGCGATCGGTATACTTCTTGCCTGAATGTATATAAGAAAGGGGTGAAACTGGTGTTCGAGCAAGATATTTACCGGGAATCCGATGGGGCGCTGGCTACTAAAGGAGTCGTGGAATCCGTTGTCGTAGAGAATGGCAAATTAACCAGAGGAGAATATTTCGATGAGATGCTAAAGCGAATAGAATCAAAACAAGCATAAATGACAGACAAACAGATTTACCAAATTGGCCTTACTATGATTAATGGGGTGGGAGATATCCTAGCCCGCCATCTTCTGGAAGCGTTGGGAGATGCGGAGGCCGTGTTTACGGAAAAGCGCCAGTCGCTAGAGAAGATATCGGGTATCGGCGATTCGATTATCACCGAGATTAAGCGGGCGGATGTGCTTTTACGGGCAGAGAAAGAATTGGCTTTTGCCCAAAAGAACGGTATCTCTATCTATTTCTTGAAAGATATGAATTATCCGGAACGTCTGCGGGAATGCCCGGACGCTCCGGTTTTATTTTATTTCAAGGGGAACGCGGATTTAAACGCCGCCCATATCATCAGCGTTGTGGGTACTCGTAGGGCCTCCACTTATGGACAGGAAGTGACCGAGCGTTTATTGCGGGATTTGTCCGTGATTTTCCCGGATCTATTGGTCGTTAGCGGACTCGCATATGGCATCGATATTTGCGCTCATCGGAATGCGTTGAAGAACCAATTGCCCACGGTGGGCGTATTGGCGCATGGTTTGGATCGTATCTATCCTCCCGTGCATCGCTCTACGGCGGTCGAGATGTTGGAGCGGGGAGGTTTATTGACCGACTTTCCTAGCGGGACGAATCCGGATCGGCAGAACTTTATCCGGCGAAACCGGATCGTAGCCGGTCTGGCGGATGCCACGATCGTTATTGAATCGGCGGAGAAAGGAGGCTCTTTGATCACGGCGGATATCGCTTTCTCGTATGGCCGGGATGTCTATGCCTTTCCGGGCCGGGTAACGGATATCAACTCTAAGGGATGTAATAGCTTAATCCGGCAGAATAAAGGAGGCTTGATCACTTGCGCTGACGATTTAATCATGGCGATGCGTTGGGATGTCGCTCAAAAGACGGACGCGTTACCGGTCCAAACCCAATTATTATTTCCTGAGAACGAGGAGAGTGAACGGATCTTGTCGTTCTTGGAAATGCGAAAGGAATCTCATATCAATGAATTGTCCGTAGCCTTGAATCTTCCGGTACATCAATTATCTTCTCTGCTCTTTGAGTTGGAATTGGATGGAAAGATAAAATCGATGCCGGGAAGCATCTATAAACGAATGAAACCCCTATAAATAATTAAAGCCTGTCTCACGACAAGCCCTAACCAAACTTTGTTAACCTTAAATCTAATACTATTATGAAAAAACCACGATGCAAAGATACGTTCGTCAAGACCATTTGTCAAGTCTTTTGCAACTAATATATGTTAAGTAACATATCGATGCTTGCCAAAAAGTGTTACACAACACAAAACTCTATATATTACAGTCAAAATCTTCTAATTTTAACGATGATTAGATCCCTTTCATAGGACTGCTAAAGGGAAAGACGTTCTTTGAGTAGCTTATAGCCAGCGCTACTGGCACGAAGATAGGTTCCATCCTTTAATCGTACTTGATAGGTTTCTTTTCCGAATAGTTCTACTCGCAATATCTGTTCCGTATTAACGATATAAGAGCGGTGTATACGAACGAACTCCGGAGAAGGAAGGCTTCGCTCGAAATACTTCATGGTTTGCTCCTTTACGTGCTGACCGGAAGTGGTGAATAAGGTCACATAGTCGCCACATGCTTGCAAATAGAATATCTCTTTTATCGGGATGATATGAATACGTGCCCCGTCTTTTACGGATATACGATCTAGAATCTCCTCCGGAACGGTAGTCGGGGGAGGTGCCGTCTTTTCCTCCATTTGTCTCACGATAGGTTCCGCCTCACTCTTTCTTTCCCGACTGGCATACCATTGGGATAGAATGATCCATGCCATTAGGCCGAACAGGAATCGAAAAGGAATCGTGATTGAGAATTCCTCCCAATCTTCCAATCCGAATATTTGTAGCAAGATCGAGCATCCGGCTATGCAAGCGATTTGTACGAGTACGGCGAAAGCCACTCGTGCTTGCATGATATGTAACGTACATTGTACATACCAAAGATAATATCCCGCTACGGCGAACAATGCGATGGAAAGTAGGCTATCGACCAAAGTGATGCTCAACGGAAGATCGCCATAAAGAGTTAATAATGCGCATTGGATCGCTATGGCTAAAAGTAGTAATAGGCTTCCCAGCCCTTTATGTAATATGGATGTTGTAATAGGATGTTCTTGCATGATGAGTTTAGTCTCTTAGTTCAAGGCCGCTGAACGACAAGTCTCCACATATGTATAGTGTATGCGTCATGTCGGTTGCTTCTGTCAGTTCCCTCATATCTTGGCATCCAGCCAAGAAAGAACCAACCTTTAGACGAACCAGCCATCCTTTAGGAACGTATATTACTACGCCGCTGAAGGAGCTATCTATGTTTATGATGGTTTCATCAGCCTCTAATGTTGTTTTTTTAAGATCAAGAATCACGTTGCCGAAAGATACGTCTATGTCCGCCCCCTTGAATACGGGGTCCAGTACGATGTGCCTTACCGAGTTGAAAGTGGTGTCAACCGATACGAAACCGTTATCTGTCTCGTAGTTGATCTCATCGTTAGGCTTTCTGTGCCCGAAAGGGGGATGGTTAAAGGGACGTTTATGCTTTTTCGTGCGGATAGAATCTTTCCGCTTCAGCATGATGACCAATCCTAACAGGATTAATCCTAACGGCCAATATACACGTAAAAAATCGTTCGTGATCCAATTTAACTGCGGGAAAAGGAAATAGACTCCCACGCCCACGAGGAGCATACCTCCTACCGGATTACGGTGGAAAATCGTAAAGATGCCCGACACGACAAGCAGCATCGGCCAAGATACAAGCAAGTCAAATAAGGATGGATCTATCATTCCTAGATTCCGCAGTAAAAATAATATACCGACAATGATAAATAAGGTAGCGATCAGATACCCGTTTGTCCTCTTCTCTTTAAAATTGATGTCATAATCTTTCATATCCATAAGTTCAATTTTTTTGTTTTTTATCAAATGTACGGGTTCGTCATTCTATACACAAGTAAATACCGCTGATTTCTATACGAGTATCGGTAAATAACCGAATAATCCCGATTAAAAAAGCCTTTAGTTTGTAAGAAACGTGAATTTGACACCAAAACTTGATAAAAAAACTAGTTTGATAAGATTAGTTGATAATTAAGGAATATCTTTGTCTTTACAACTGCAATAGAGGAATGTAGGGAATGATACGAAATATTATAAATTTAAAGGCAATAATACTTTATTTTCGATTGATTTTATGCTTGATAGCCGGTATGCCGACTCCGGCTTATGGGAGTTCTTCATATCCGGTCAAGGAGGAATCGTATGTATTGGTGATAAATTCATATGTGGATGGCGAACGTTGGTCTGGTAATTTATTAAACATGATCTCGAAGTTCGCTACCCCGGAGGAGTACACTCTCCGGATAGATCATATAAGCGTGATGTTGGTTGATACGCCAGAGAAATTAAAAGAGAAACAAGAGGTCTTCTTTGAAGCTAACAAGAAGAAGCCGGATGGAATTATCTACTTAGGCGTAAATGGATGGGCTTTTATGCGGGATAAGATCCGGGAGAAATGGGGGGATATTCCCACTCTGGTCTGTTCGGAGACGGGGGAAATGGCAGAAAATGAATGTTATTTTAATCAGCGGCATTCCTCTGATAGGGTGATTCCTTTACAAGAGGCGGTTAAGGGGTATAACGCTACGGGATTGGTTATCCCTTATTATGTTAAAGGTTCGATCGACTTGGTGAAGGAATTAATCCCGGGTTTGAAACGTCTGATTTTCATATCCGACAGACGTTATGTTTCCACATGGCTCCGGGATGAGATGGAGAAACATATGGAAACTTCTTTCCCTGAGGGGAAAGTGGATTTTTATACGGAGGGTTCTTGCTCCATGGATAGTTTATCGTCGGAGAACTCAACGCGCTGGCCAACGGCAGCCCGAGCGGCTACATGGGCGATCTGGAACGCGATCTGGGGCTCGACGGACAGACGATCCGCCGGCGCGCGGCGGACGCGCGCACGAAGATACTGCACGACTACAGCCGTTTTACGGTCCTGACGATCGACAAGTTTTTCCAGCGGATCATCCGCTCGTTCATCAAGGAACTCGGGATCG
>ENA-ORNR01001805-ORNR01001805.1-human-gut-metagenome-genome-assembly--contig:-NODE-1805-length-18601-cov-2.742694_pt1 | contig 18601 bp, 10 predicted proteins | sample MGYA00242114_ERZ509020 | MGnify/ENA primary metagenome ERZ509020 (study PRJEB26280, sample SAMEA2338758) | human gut metagenome | biome: human gut; feature: human-associated habitat; material: faeces...
TCGTTCGATCGCGGCAGTCATTTGACTGCCGCGATTTTCTGTGATAGGATCGGATAGTATTCAGACGTTCATAAGAAGGTCGTTTATCCATTCGACCTCTGTTTCCCGATGACGTTCGGCACCGGAGACCGGAAAGGGGGGGGGAAATTCTGCTGCGAAGACCGAACTTGCGCCTGAAAGAGCTGTAACTGAATTCGTAAGAAGGTGCGATTCCGTTCCGCTTCGCTTTTGGGAATGTCGCCGGATATTTTCAAGGGAGGCTGAGATCATGACCGTGCATTATGTAAATCTGAACCGTTTCGATATGTTGAAGGAAATCGGGTAAAAGTTTCCATACATGATCTATCCCGACGGCGGTCGCGGCTGGGGTAACAGGGACCGTTTCCTCCGTAAGGCTGAATGGCAGCGGATCGTTCTGGATGGGATAAAATCATTCGCGTGTACCGGTAAAAGAGGCGAAAAAACAGAGGTCGGGAACGAAAAGTTCCCGACCCCTCCGATTCTGTTTATCTGCGTTTTCGACCGAAATCTCCGGAATTCGCAGGAATCCCGTTCCTCAATTCCGTCAGTCTTTCGTCACGACAATGTTGTCCAGGAAATGACGGCCGTTGGCGGTTGCGAATTTGATCCGCGTATCTTTCGTCGCTCCGGATATTTTCACCTGATAACCTTCGTACCACTTGAAATAGGCCTTATCCGTAGCCTCCATTTCGGCGATCGTCGCCCCATTGATGCTCGGAAGATCGCTGTAATCGGGCTGTGCTCCGACCGTTCCCGGCCCCTCGACGGAGACCGACATCGACTTGGTCTCATTCTTATAAGCCGCCGACGCATAGAAAGCCAGATCGAACGTAACGGTGATTTCGGAAGGCGTATCGCCGAGTTTCGCGAGCGGGGGAGTCATAAGCCACCCGCTTCCTTTGTCCTGATTGGCTCCGAACATGACGTAGCCGGGACATTCGCGAACGCCGGTATCGCTCGCCGACCAGCCGTCCGGCATAACCTCATTGTAAAGGTTGTTATAATTCGAAAGGAAATAACGTGCGGGAATGAAGTAATCATGGCCATTGAACGCTTCGTCGAAACCGTGCGCCAGAACGATATTGTCGTCGTCGGGCATGGGACGGGTATTGTAAGCCTTCTTTTCGTGCGTCGTCAGATAGAACCCGTGATTCAGCGTGACGGTACCGGTCGACAGTACTTCCGATCCTTTGATAGGCGTATTGTCCGTCGGCGCGATTTTTATATATAGGAAATTGCTTTTTTTTATCGTTTGTCCTTCGGAAATGCTGAAACGCGCCATTTTATAGGGCGACGTACTTTTGAGTTCAAACGTCGGGGAAAAATCCGTATACGGCGTCGCCGCTACCTCCATGCCCTTGTTCCAGCTCTTTCCGTCCGCACTCCAAGTGCATTCCCAGTTTTTCGGAACGGCATCTGCAGAAACGAATCCGAATCCGAAACGCAATCGTCCTTTCAGATCGGACGTGGCTTTCATCTTGACGATCAATGCGGATTTCTCCCAATCTTCACCGCCCCAGCCGGTCGTGGCAAAACGGCCGTTATAAATTTGCGATTTGCCGAATACACGCGAAGTCTTGTCGTCCGTTCCTCCTATGCGCCAAACGGTATTGCCGGTCTGAGAGAACGTGACGGTTTCCGTGTCGGCGTCAAACGTACAAGTGTAAACTCGATATTCTCCACCGTCGGCAGATTGCGGATCGCACAGGAAGAAATCGGAAATCGGCGTGATGGCATAGACCGTTTCCGTTCCGCCCGCGTCATTTCCCTGCTGCGAAAAAGGGATTTCCGTACGGCTGCTCATATCATCGAGTTCGAAAACGATGCGTCCCGTCCGAACCGCCTGCCCGTCGTTGGTTTCTACCGAAAGATTGACCGACGCATTTCCCATGCCGGAAACGATATCGGCAGACGCCCAATCCAACGGCAGTTCGTCGGCATCCTCCACGGAGACATGCCAATAGGAGTTGCTCCGAACATCGAACGAGAAACTACCGCCGTAGTCGGCGATCGTTTCGAGAGAAGCCGGCGTAACTTCCAAGGTTCCGACTCCTCCGTCGCTGTCCGTATTGTCGTCGGAGCAGGCATTGAATACGACGGCTCCTGCGGACATGAGCATCGTCGCTGCAAAATTAAAAAGGCTCTTTTTCATGGTTCTGCATTTTAAGTTGGTTTTAAAACCGGAATCAGGTCTGAAAACAGTCGTTTCAGACAAAAAAACACGTTAAAAAAGTCGTTAAAATTTCCTTCTTTTTTGTCAGTTCGCAAAATTAAGCTATATTTGTACCACACCTAACAACACTTATATTATTCAAGCAAGGTTTGGTGTTGTGTGGTACCGCAAATATACTATTAATTTTAACAACATGAAAAAAATCGTATGTTACATTCGCGAAAAAAGTAATTTACTGGTAGCAATACCAATAAATATGCTTTTAGCAACGGTCGGTTTGATACCGTTCCTCGCTGCGGCCCAATCCTCGCCTGCTTACACGATTCAAGGTGCAGTCCGGACGACGACCGATGCCCCCGTAGTAGGTGCAACGATCGTTCTCGAAGGAACCCAGTTCGGCACGACATCGGACGTGACGGGTACTTTCACACTCGACTTGAAGCAGAAACCGTCCCAAGGTTCCGCGCTTTCGGTCAGCTGCATCGGATACAAAACGAAGAGAATTCCGCTCACGGAGAGCAACGCCGCGATTTCGGTAGTGCTCGAGGAGGACAATAACCTGCTCGACGAGGTAGTGGTTATCGGCTATGGCTCCGTCCAGAAGAAAGACCTGACCGGATCGCTCAGCAGCATCGACGGCGGAGCGATCCTCAACAGACAGACGCAGACCGTTTCGATGGCGCTTCAGGGAGCGATGCCCGGCGTGACGGTGACACGCACCAATTCTGCACCCGGCCAATCGGCGACCATTCGCATCCGCGGCATCACTTCGATGACCGAAGGCGCTTCGGATCCCTATGTCTTGATCGACGGGGTTCCGGGCAATCTTTCCGATCTCAATCTGACGGATGTAGCCAACATAACGGTATTGAAAGATGCTGCGTCCGCTTCGATCTACGGGTCGCAGGCCGCGGCGGGCGTCATTCTGGTAACAACCAAACGCGGGGGGAATAGCGGAACGAGCGTTACCTACAACTATACGCTCGGACTCGATTTTCCGACGTCGATGCCCGACTACATGAATGCCGTCGACTACATGAAAGCGGTCAACGAATTAAACTACAACGATTTCCCCGGGGGTGGATGGTATCAGACCTATACGAAGGACGTAGTGGACAACTATTGGAATCTCAACCGTGAGGACCCCGACAAATATCCGAATACGGATTGGCTTTCGTTGCTGTTGAAAGATTACGCCGTGCGACAGTCGCACAACGTTTCCTTCCGTTCGGGAAGCGCCAAACGGAGCACGTCGCTGAATTTCGGGTACGACGACGTGGACGGTCTTTTTACGAAAAATCTTTCCTGGAAGCGTTATACGCTGCGGTTGAACAACGATTTCGAACTTTTCAAATGGATGAAGGCGTCGGCCGACATTTCCCTGCGCAAAACGGACAAGGTGAACCCCCATACTTCGCCGTCGGCCCAGATGCGCTATATTCCGGCCATTTACGCTGCGACATTGAGCGACGGGCGCTATGCGGAAGGGAAAGAGGGCAGCAATAAATATGCAGCCCTGATGGACGGCGGTACGATCGACGTGCACGGTTACAAGATGACGGGAAAGTTCCAGCTCGACCTGACACCTTTCAAGGGTTTCTCCGTCACGGGAGTGTTCGCCCCGAACTTCTCGTATACGAAGGAAAAGGACTTCCAGAAGCAGGTGCCTTATTTCCGCGCCGGCGATTCCTCGACCGTAAGCACGAAATACATCACCGAAGCGACGACGACCGAACTCAAAGAGACGCGCAGCGATACATTTAGTCATACGACGCAGTTTTATGCCAATTATCAAAAGACGTTCGGAGAAGACCATAATTTCAGCGCCATGATCGGTTACGAAAATTACAAATACGAACAGGAGGGGCTGCTTGCCTCGAAAAGTAAATTTCCGCATTCGCTGATCCCCTATCTCTCGGCCGGAGGTACTTCCGACGTAGTGGCCAAAAGCGAAAACGTCTTCGAATTGGCCCGTCGTTCGTATTTCGGGCGCGTGATGTACAATTATCGCAATAAGTATTACATTCAGGGCAATATCCGCAGGGACGGTTCTTCGCGTTTTGCTCCGGATTCCCGCTGGGGTACGTTCCTGTCAGCTTCCGCCGGATGGGTCTTTACCTCGGAAAACTTCATGTCCGGAACGAAAGACTGGTTCGATTTCGGCAAACTCCGTGTCTCTTACGGCGAACTCGGCAACGAACGGATCAACGGCTATTATCCCTACCAGACGACGCTCACTCCGGCATATTCGGTCGGCTATATCGGCAATACCGTAACCTCGCTCCCGGGTTATTCCCAGACAGCGGCGGTCGTCAGAGACCTCACCTGGGAAACGACCACTACCTACGACGTGGGCGTCGACCTGACATTTCTGAAAAATCGGCTCTCGCTGACGGCCGACTATTACTACAAACGTACGGACGATATGCTGCTGACCGTACCTATCGCACCGATCATCGGTCTGAGCGATCCCTACGACAACGTCGGAACGATGAATACCCGCGGCTGGGAAATCACGCTGGGATGGCGCGACAGAATCGGAGACCTGACGTATTCCGTATCCTTCAACTTGTCGGACGACGTTTCGAAAATGGGGTATATCGGCAACAAGGAGATCATCTCGGGCGGCAAGATCATCAGGGAAGGCGTCGAGTACCAGTCGTGGTACGGATATGTGAGCGACGGCATCTACCAGACCGAAGCGGAAGTAAACGACTCGCCCCGAACCAACAGCGCGGTAACCGTAGGAGACATACGTTATAAGAATATAGCGGACGGAGCCGACTCCCCGAATGTGATCAACGCTGCCTACGACAGGGTCGTATTGGGGTCTTCGCTACCGCACTTCAATTACGGAGGCAACATCTCGCTCGCATGGAAGGGGCTGGATTTCAGTATGGATTTCCAGGGTGTCGGCAAACGCAACTCCTACCTCTCGGAGAGCATGGTACAACCGCTGCGGGCCCAATGGTACAATGTCCCGACGCTGATCGCCGGCGCGAATTCGTGGAGCAGGAAAAATACGATCGAGGAAAACCGTCATGCCCGCTACCCACGTTATTCGTATCAGAGCGAGGGAAACAATTATGCCATTTCCGACTTCTGGATGTTCGACGGCTCCTATTTTCGGGTGAAGAACCTTACGCTCGGCTACTCTCTGCCGGAACGGTGGATGAATAAGGTCTGGGTTCGCAACCTTCGTTTTTCGGTAACGCTCTCCGACTTTTTCACGTGCAGCGATTTTCCGAAAGGATGGGACCCCGAGGGAGGCGTTTCGGCCTATCCGATCACTAAATCGGTGTTGTTTTCCGCGCAGATTACATTTTAAATCTACATAAATTCCCTAAAATATGAGACGTTTAAGGTATATGATAGCTGCGATTTGCAGCGCGGCTCTCCTGGCATGCAGCGATCTGGATCTCAATCCGAAGGATGAGGCCGCGACAGGAAACTGGTTTCAGACACCCGAACAATTCGAAATGAACCTCAATGTACTCTTGCTCCATATGTTCTGGCCTCAGGAACGTTTGGAGTGGACCGGCTCCAACCAATGTGCATTGGATGCCATCACCGACGACTTCACCAACCGCGACAAGCTGCTGAGCTTCACCAACGGATCGCTCAACAGCACCAATCCCGTGGCGACGGCCATGTGGGACAATACATATACGGCGATCAACCGATGCAACAAGATCATCACGGAATTGCACAAGGTCGAGGCGCAGATGGACCCGGAACTCCGAAATCGTATTCTGGGGAACGCACGTTTCTACCGGGCCTGTTTCTATGCCCGTCTGCTGATGCACTTCGGCGACGTGGTGGTCGTGGACGAAAACATCGACATCGAATCCGAAGAGGGGCGAAATGCGGCCTATCTGCTCGAACGTACCGACCGTTGGTCGGTGCTGGAGGACGTGCTCGAAGAGTTCGATGACGTCGTGGAAATGCTGCCCAGGGAGTACTCCGCTTCGGAGGTGCAGCGGGCCACGAAAGGAGCCGCCTACGGCATGAAAGCCCGCACGGCGCTCCATTTCGCGTCCATTCGGAAGTGGGACACCTATGGACTGGGAAATCCCTCGGAAGCCGAACGGCTCTTCGGGATCGCAGCGGAAGCAGCCAAGAATTGCATGGATCTGAACGTGTACAAACTTCACGACAGCTTTCCGGAACTCTTCCTGCAATCGACGAAAAATTCGCCCGAAGGCATTTTCGTGATCCCGCGTTCGAAAGCCTATTCCAACGGGTCGTTGAGACAGTACCTCAACGGGCAGTCCGTGACCGTGAAACTGACGCGCACTCCTGTGGGCACCAACGCATTGGGCGAGCTTCCGTCCTGGGATCTTCTGTGTTCGTTTCTCTGCACGGACGGTCTGCCGATCGACGAATCGCCGCTTTATGATCCGAGCGAGCCTTTTAAGAATCGCGATCCGCGGTGCAGTTACACGATCGTCGAATTCGGAACCCAGCATTTGGGATATGAATTCAATCCCCGGCTGGACGTAGCGGAAATATACAGCAGCAAAGAGGGCAAGATGGTGACCAACAACGACTCGCGCACGTATCTGATATCGGGGAATTCGAACCAATACGCCTCCTACAACGGGTTGGCCCTGAAAAAAGGAATCGACGAAAGCTGGCTTTCGCCCTATGAGACGGAACCCGACAAACGGATATTGCGTTATGCCGACGTATTGCTGATGTATGCGGAGGCCAAAATGGAACTCAACGAAATCGACGATTCGGTGCTCGAAGCGATCAACCGTGTGCGCGCCCGTGCTTACGGCGTCGAAGTTTCTGCGACGGGGCAATATCCGGCCGTCGCCGAACGGGAGCAGACCAAGCTGCGCACGATCATTCGTACGGAACGTCGTATGGAGCTCGCTTTCGAACAGCTACGTTACCTGGACCTCTATCGCTGGCGTATTGCCGAAAAGGTAATGAACTATCCCAATTATGGCCTTCCGGCAAAGAACAAGGCGCGCCAGGACGCCTATATGCAATATTGGTTCCACGGTGCTGTTCCCGAGATCGACGAAAGCGGATGCCCCGATTTCAGCCGAACCGTCAAAGGGGAGCCCTCATTTTTCGAGTCGCAGGCCAACAAACTCTCGCAGAGGCAGTTCATCGCCCCCAAAATGTACTTGTGGCCGATCCCGAACAAAACTACTGAGGTCATGCCCAATATCGAAAACAATACCGGATATTGATCCGTTCCCGAACGACGAAAACAGGAGGCCCGGAACATCAGTTCCGGGCCTCTTCGTCTATACGGATGCGCACGCAATACGGCACATGCCTATTCATTCCGATCGAATATATAGGGCTGATAATAGATTGACAGCTCCGTCGTCGTTTTTCGCATACGGGCCATGACGCACTCGACATCCGGATAGACACGATCACGGAAAATAAAAACGGGAGTTCCCGATTTTCGGGAACCCCGTTTGCCGCGACGGGCGGAACGATTTCATTCCATGGCGAAGGAGAGAGCTTTCGGGCGCTCCATGATCTGTTCGTAATGATTTTTGAAACCGTCGGTTACGACGATGCGCAGCGACGAAGAGGCCGTACGGGCCTTTACCTTGAACATATGGGCCGAATACGAGGTCGGGAAAGTCATTGCGCTCTTCTTGTCGAGTTTCCGCATATTGTAGGAGATGACATGCAAAGGATCGTGCGTACGGACGCGCTGCACCGCGAGAGACGAATCGTCCGAAAGATCCGTCACTTCGATCTTCCAGTCGTCCGCCCAGTCGAAGACGTTGATGAGCACTTCGTTATTGTCGTTCGCCCGATCATACCCGAAAGCGTATTTTGCGAAGTCGGAGTCGCTGGCCGACGGACAGAAGTCCGATTTCTCGAGCAGACACTCGTTCAGGTCGTAGGTGCGGAATTGGTATCCGGCGTCCTTGCCGATGCTTTTGTAGTACCAGCGTACGTCGCTGCCGGTCGCTTCGAAGATCTTGTATCCTCCGGGCGACCCGTCGCGGCAGATATGATTGCCGGCGTAATCGGTGTGCCCCGTCCACCACCAGGTAGCGCATACGGCGGCGATATTGTGTTCGCGCAGGCGTTCCGATTTCGTGATGTTGAAATTGTAGTGGGTGTGTCCCGTGAGAATGTTCACGTCGTAGCCTTCCAGACACTCCACGAAACGTTCGGCATCCTCCATATTATAGCTTGTAGTCGTGCGGCCGGTGTCGTCGAGGGTAGGAGTCTTGTGCAGCGGGACGTGCATCCCGACGAAGACCGGAGTCTGCTTGTCCACTGTCGCGAGGTCTTTCCTCAGCCATTCGAGTTTTTCATCCGTTAGACGGACCGAATAACTATGCGTGCCGTCGATTCCGTTCGGATTTTCATAAACGACGTTGTCCAGCAGAATGTAGTGTACGTTTCCGATGTTGAACGAAAAATCCGTTGGCCCGATGATCTGCCGGAAGGGGCCTGCGGCCGCGAAATCGTCGTTGGCGACCGTGGGATCGTTGTCGTGATTGCCCGGTGCGCTGAATACGGGGAAGTCGAGCGATTTCAGGTCGTTTTGATAATCGTTCAGGTCGTAATCGTTTTCGTACCAGTATTGATCCCAGGCCAGATCGCCCAGGGCGATCCCGTATACCGGAATGTTGTCTGCGCGGCAGCTTTTCAGATAGTCGGTCATTTCACGCAGGAATCCGCTTTGAAACTGGCTACGGTCCGAAACGCGCCGGGCCAGGTGCACGTCCGTGAAGACGACTACGCGATGATGACTGTTGTCGCATTTCGCAAGTGCGAAATCCCGTTGCTCGACCGTCGAAGCCGACTGGTTTAGGTAGCCGAAGAAGCGTGGCGTCGTACCCGAATGATCCACTTCGTAACCGCTCGGCACCGAGATGAAGACATATCCGTTCTTTTTGTCCGATGCGAGGTAATAGATCCCTTCGGCATCCGTTCTTGTCACCTCCGAACCGTCCGATACGACCACTCCGGCCACCGGTTCGCCGTTGCAGGTGACGATGCCTTTGATATTCATGCCCGCTTTGTCCGGAATGTCCGAAAGCAGATTGAAGGTCGTGCGTCCGAGCAGCAGGTTCTGGCCGTTGCGCGACACATAGACTTTGTATTCGCCGCTGGTCAGACCGTCGGGAACGACGAAAACGATCTCCGTCGAGGTGACGAGCACGGCCGGAGCGGTATATTCCGCCGAACCTGTGAGGACGGGGCGCAGTACCACGACGTCGCCGGATTCGAATCCTCTGCCGGAGATGGAGACTTCGCTGCCGATCGATGTGTAGATCTGATCGAGCAGCACGACATCCGAGATATCGAGGATGCCGAGCTCTTCGGGATCCTCCTTCGAGCAGCCGGTGCTCTGGGCCATTAGCAGGATCAATGCCGCCGATACAGCGAACAAACGATGGATTATCGAGGTGAAAGAGTTGTTTTTCATTGGTTTTGTAGGTTGGTTTTTCCCGATGCCGCAGTCGGTTGTACGGGTATGATAGGTAATATGTCGAATCGGAGGAAAAGACGATCCGCGATCGGTGTCCCCCGCCGCATCACGTCTCCGGTCGCAGGTTGTCGAGTCGTGCGAGAAGTCCGTAGAAAGCCGCATGTCCGATGTGTGCCGCCGGAGCAATGCTCCGCAGACACGCCGTCCCATACAAGCCTTTGCGCAAGCCAGGTTCGAGATAAACGTACGAACGGGAAATTTGACCGCCCAGCAACAGACACTCGATCCGTTCCTTGCGGATCAGTTCGCGGAGAGCCTCGCCCAGCATACGGCCTATGGTCGCAAAGGTCTCCCTGGCGGCCGGATTCCCCTCTCCGGCCATGCGGCCCAAGTCGGCCACCGTAAGCGACGGCCCGGTATCCTGTCCCGTTATCTCGCCGTAGAGTCGTAGGAATCCGCGTTTGGCGACATAATCTTCGAGGATTCCGTCGCGGAACGGTTTCTTGTAGACGGTGATCCGAGGGGAACCGGTCGGAGCGTATTGCACCTCGCCGTCGAGACAGCAGGCGAACCCGAGTCCCGTTCCGAGGGCGATGAGCGCTGCGTTGGCGAAGCCTCGGGCGTTTCCGCAGCGCATTTCGCCCAGCATCGCGGCGTTCACGTCGTGCATGAACAGAACGGGCATCGTCGGTCCCACATCCGTACGTGTGCGGAGCAGGTCGAGCAGCGATATGCCGTATATGTTCCGGAATTTGTGCGTCATCAGCGGAATGCCGAGTCCGAAGTCGAAAGGCCCGGGGAAGGCGATTCCCGTGCATCCGATCCGCAGGCCTCGGTCCGCCGCGGAGCGCATGCCTCGCTCCACGGCGGCGATCAGGGCCTGTTCGATCTCTTCGCGCGGACCGTCCGACGGCATCGGTACGGAGTATTCCGTGTCCGGAACGAACCGTCCGTTTCCGTCGGCGATGACGGCTTTGAGAAACGTCCCTCCGACATCGAAAAGCAATTTCCCGTTATTCGGCGTCGAATCCATCTTTGAGCATGGTTTTGTGCACGCAGATCGGCTCCGTGCGGAGATTCTCGATGACGTAGCACCCCATGTCCGCGGGGACGACCACCATGTCCATGAATTCGGCGTCGAAATAGCGTTCGGGATGTTCGATCGAGCGGATTCGGATGCGTTCGCCGTCGACGAGCGTCAACACGTGGAACCTGCCGTTCGTGTTGTCCTCGACGCTTGTCTCGAATTCGAGGCGTCGCAGCGAGAAGTAGAGCATGTCGCTCTCTCCGACGATATATTCCGCCCATGTTTCGCCTTGGCGGACGATGCGAGGCTGTTGTACGATATGGTCATGTACCCACGACGCCTTGCGTTCGAATGCAAGGTTGCGTTCGCCGTGCCAGGTGTGGATCGGCCGGGGCTTGCCGTCGAGGTCGGCGCGCAAGTAATCGTAGAGTTTGTAGGTGTAGGAACCGATCGTCAGGCTGCCGATTTCCAGCACCACCTGGTTGCGGCCGGAAGAGTGGATGGTTCCGGCCGGAAGCATGACCTGCAATCCGGGTTTCGAAACCTCGTAGTTGACGTATTTCAGATAATCGACGGGCTTGTACTCCGTGTCGGCGCGTTTGATGTCCCGGATGAACTGCTCGGTGTCGGCGTCGTCGCGGAATCCGACGAACGTGCGGGCGTTGTGTCCGGCCACGACCACGTAATAGCTTTCGTCCTGACGTCCCAGCTCGTCGTAATTTTCTTGGTTGTAACGGGCTCCCGAATGTACCTGGATCGACATGTTGCCGTTGCTGTGGTAGGAGTCGTCGTAGTTGAAGCGGATCGGAAAATAACCGTGGAATTTCTTTACGCAGGCATCGCCCATGATGGCTTCGCCTTCGCGCTGTACGAAAGTAAAGAACGGGAACTCGACCCGCTCGGCACCGGCCTCGACGACGATGCTGACCTCCATCGGGATCAGGTCGAAGACCCACGCGCAGTTGCGCATGGCGTCGGGCAGGTTGCGGAGTTTCTTGACATAGGTGCCGCCCCAGACTCCTTCCAAATAGACGGGCTTGCAGCGGAACGGATAGGCGGCCAGGGCGCCGAGCATCTGTTCCATGGCATTCCGCGGCAGCAGATGTATCCGGTCGTGATGGTCGGAAGCGACATAGTAGTCGAGTACGCTCTGCTGCAAGAGTTCGCCGCGCAGGTGTACGGCCATTTCGAAATCCACGTAGTAACAACGCCGGATAACGAGGTTGGCAGGCCGGGCCGTACGGTCGCCCAGGTTGGCGTATTCGCCGCGGCGGATGCGCAGGATCGATTCTTTGGGAGTGACATCGAAGTAACATTTTCTGTCGTAAAGCGGCCGCAGCCTTTCGACGAGACATCCGTATCCGTAGACGGCGATCACCTTGCCGTGGTCCGCGGATGCCTGTAATTCGGACAGCCGTCGTGCGAACCCTTCGATTTTCGCAGGGTCGAACATCGCTTCGTATCCGCCTCGGAAGATCCGGCCGTAGAGTAGCGTCGGGTCTTTCGTGCGATCCCATTCCAAATAGGGGTCGACCATTTCGTGGATCTGTTCCTCGGTTTTGTAGACCCGTGCGAAATCCATCGCTTCGAATCCGATGCCGAGGAGTCCGAGTTGCTGCGAGAGCAGGTTGATCGTTCGGGTCCAGTCGGCCGTGGTGTATCCGTCGAATGCGACGATCAGGTTGCGTTGGGGCGTCGCTTTCAATGTCTCTGCGAATTCCCGGGCGAGTCTGACTGCCGCCTGCGGAGTTCCGGCTGTGACGGATTCGATGGTCTGGGGGGCGAGTACCGGCTTATTGATCGCACGCGGATCGTCGTAAGGGTACGGATTGTACATGAAACTCATGGTATGTAAATTTTATGGGATGAATGTTTTTATTCGATAGGGCAGTAGTCGAAGTCCATCAGGGCGGCGACCTCCTTCAACTCTCGGCGGTAGTCTCCGTCGACGACCCCGAAGTGCTGTGTGCTGCCCACGCGAAGAATCTGTTCGAAGAAGCGTCCGACGGGAACGTCGGGCCGGAAAATGCTGTGCGAATAGGTAGTCAGAATATGGTCGCCCGGAAGCGACTCGGCCATTCCGCAAATGAGTTTGTAGCATCCGTTCTCTTCGACGAGCTGGGCGAGAGTTTTCCGCCCCGGAGAGATACGATACCATGCGAACGGAGCTCCGGCGTAACGGTAGTCGGTTTTGGCGAAGCGCACGTCGCGTGCGATGACCACATTCCCCTGCCATGAGGAGTCGTTGTGGTCGTTGGGGCCGGCGTGACCACCGGCGAAGGTTCCGAATTCGGATTCGATGTGGAAAGGTTCGAGAAAGTTTACATGACGTCCCGAGAGCAGTTTCAGGATATAGCAGATCAGTCCGGCTCCTGTGTCGGCTTCGGGGACGAGTACCGAGATGTTCTCGTTGAACCAAGGGTGATAAAAACCGGCGCGCAGTCCCACCAGCCGGAACATCGCCTGGTCGATGTCATTGAAGACCAAAATGTCGGAATCGGACATGCGAGCCATCTCCGCCAGTCCGATCGAGGCGCGAACCGAAGCCCGGAATTTTTCGGGATCGACATCGTCCATCATCCGGTATCGGGCCGTCAAGTCGTCGCAATATGCGTTCAGTACGGTGTCGTTCACGCCGTCGATGACCTCGCCGTAGGTCGAATAGGGGAGGAAATGGATCTCCGGACCGATTTTCGTGAAGAGCGCGTAGGGATCGAAATAGGTGGACCACATCGCCTCGTTGTAATTGGCCAGCAGTCCGAGATTCGATTGCCGCAGCAGGCTGCGTACGCGGGCGGCAGAGGCGAATGTCCGGATGCGTCCGGTCACCTCCTCCCGCGATCCCATGACGATGCGGACGTGTTTTCTGCCGACACGAGGAAGCGATCCCGACCCTTCGAGCGATCCGACGAGCGTTCCGGAGCAGAGATACTCGATGAAGTCGTCCTCGTCGAGCGTGTCGCGGAAGGCCATTCGCTCCTTGGCTACGTTGACGAAGATCATCGGCACCTCGGGCATGTCGCGCAGGAAACGTATCCATGCGAAATCTTCCGACCAGGAGAGGAACTCGGCGATGATGAAGTCCGCCTTTTCCAGATAGAATCGTTCCATGGCACGGACTGCATCCTCCCGTTCGTAGACGATCCCCGGGAAGATGACGTCGAGAAAGTCGAGTGTCCCGAGAATTTCCTCGACCTGCATGGCTTTGCGTTCTCCGTAGGTGCCGTGCGGCAGCCCTTCCCCCAGATTCTTGAATCGGGGCGATGCGATCAGGAACAGCCCTGCTTTCGCCTTTCTGTTTTTCTGTTTGCTATACATTGTTTATGCGATTATAGTTTTTCATGTAGAACCGTTTGCTGCCCGCAAGCATCAGCACGCCGCATACGAGCCATACGCCGGCCAGCATCGTAATGCCGGAAGAGAGTCCGGCCGCCTCTTTCACGGCACCCAGTATGACGGGTGCCAGCGCTCCTATGGCGAATCCGGTCATGATCATTACGCCGGACGCCGAGGAGTGGTAGCGTTCGGGGACGACGTCGTAAAGAACCGTGTAGGTGTTGGCGTCGAAGAATGCCCGGGCGAAGCCGAATCCTGCGAAGCCGAGATAGATGATCCACAGCGTCGAAGAGTGTCCCATCATCACGATGAACGGCACGGCGGCCAGCAAGCCGATGCCCTGCATGGCCATTCGGCTCACAGGGTGTTTCGCGGCGATCCGGTCGGAGATGCGTCCGGCGATCAGGATTCCGACGAAGGCGAACAGATGCGTGTAGAACATCGAGTGGAAACCGGCAGCGGCCAGATCCATGTCGAAACGTTCGTAGAGATAGGTGGGCATCCAGGTCAGATACCCCGTCAGCACGAAGATCAGTCCGGAGAAACTGAGCGTCAGAATGAGTGCCGTCGGAGTCGTGAAAACGATGCGGAATCCTTCGGCGAAACGGGGTTTCTGCTCGTTCCCCCCCCCTCTTTCTGTCGGCTCGGTCGCAGGATGTTTGCGGTCGCGCAAGTGTCCGGCCATGATTATGCCGTGGAGAACCCCGATGACGCCGAAGATGTAGAAGGCGTTGCGCCAGCCCCAGAGTTCGCCGACGACGCCGGCGGCATACCCGCTGAGGATGATCCCGACATAATAAGCCGTCTGGTGGATCGACATGGCGAAGGCTCGCGTCCGGTCGTGGTAATCGGCGATGAGCGAGTAGTTCGCAGGCCCGAAGAAGGCTTCGCCGCCGCCCGTTGCGATGCTGCGCATCACGACCAGCATCAGGAATCCGTTGCAGAGTCCCGTGAACATGGTGGCGACGCTCCAGAAGAGGACGCTCGCCGTCACGATCCACTTGCGGCTGAAACGGTCGCCGATAAATCCTCCGATCGGGACCAGCACGGCATAGAACAGGTTGAAAACCGTGGCGATCGTACCGACGGCCACATCGCTCAGCCCCAAGTCCTCGCGGATGAGCGGAAGCACCACGTTGAATACTTGTCTGTCCGCCTGATTGAGCAGGTAGGCGACCCACAGCAGGGCCAGCACCTCCCATTTGTATCCTTTACGGACTTTGTCGTATCCTGTCATAAACTTGAAACGCTTTTGTCTCGGTTCGGGAAATAGTCGTCAGAAATGCATGTCCCGGGTCGATCCGGAAATCTGGCGTTCGCGTGTTTGCGTCCCTTCGGGCAGGGCGCTCCGTTCGAGAATCACTACGGGAGAATCCCATACGGGAAGTCCCGTGAATTTCATGCGTCCGTCGCCGGAATGCCCGTGATATTTCGGCAGAGCGTAGATCCGGCCCGTGATCATCTCGATTAGTACGGGATCTTTCAGCGAGAGTCCTTCGATCCAAAGTTCGATCGGCTCGAAAGCCAGGTTGTCCGAAGGAATGCGGTCGTTCTGCCAGACGACGGCGCCGACGAGCGTTCCGTCCTTCTGACGTTCGATGCCTGCGACCGTGAGTCGTCGCGGCGTGTTGCTCTCGTGGTTCAGGTGCCCTGCGGAACGAAGTTCGGGGCGGAAGAGATTGACCATATGCTGCACGGTATGGAACGACGGCCGTTTGTAAACCACCTCCTTGAAAAGATTTGTCCGCAACAGCCCGAACGACTGCTGCATGTTGGGATATTGCAGGTCGACGAAGGTGAAGATCGACGAGCGGATGCCCATCATCCAGTCGTTGGCCATGCGGCGTGCGACCCATTTGGCCTGGCTGTATTCGTTCCATTCGTAGTAACGCAGGGCATGTGCCCATTCGAGCGTCGCGGGACATCCCGATTCTCCCTGGAAGAGCCGGATGTCGGGATCGTAGGATTTCACCAATCGGGCCAATGCTTCGATGCCGGGAGTAGCGTCGTCGGGATTTTCGTGGTAAGGATGGAAACTCACATAATCGATCATGCCGAGCTGCCCTCGCTCGCGAAGCAGGTCGAGCACGTGTTCGGTATAGCCTAACGGCATACGGGAAAGCCCCATGCCGATGATGACGGCGTCGGGCTGTACTCGGCGGATCGTTTCAACGGTATGCGACAACAGCGAGGCATAGGCATCGTAGTTCGTGCGGTTCTCGCCGAGATTGGGCTCGTTCCAGATTTCCCATTCGTGTACCTTGTCCCGGTAACGGGCGACGATCGTCTCGACGAATTTCAGCCAGGCTTTCATGGTCGGTTCGTCGGTAAAAATTTTCGACCCGAGACCTTTTTCAGCGCCGTACAGGGGATTGCCGTATCCGAGGTTGATCCAGGGCTGCACCCCCTCTTCCAGCATTCCGTCGACGATATGGTCGATCCACGCGAAGTCGTAGCGCCCTTTCTGCTTTTCGCAGCGGGCCCAGCCGCTCTGAATACGTGCCGAAGTTACTCCCAATTCGCTCAGATAAGGTTTGTAGCTGTCGAAATCGGCGTAGTCCCGGTCGAGCGTCTCGCAACCGACCGACCAGTCGGAAGCCCCCAATTCGTGCGTCGTGCGTGTCGGCAATGTACCGATCAGTTCCAGTTCGGGGCCGGTCGTCTGCATTTTTTTCCACGTGAGGGACCAATGCGGAGTGTCGTTTCCGGCAGATGCGGTGATCGCCAGACAGGTCATTGCTGCGGTCATGCTGATAAGTTTGCTCATTTGTCGTAGTTTTTGAGTTACAATTCAGGTTATTTTTATTACTTTTGTACCAAAGTATAGCACACTCAACCCAACATAGGCGTCATCAGTTTTGATTTATGTGTGTTGTAGTGTGGTGCAAATATACTCCATTTGTCGTGAAAAACAAAAAAAACAGTTATTTTTTATAATCCGGATATGGCATATACCATAAAAATAGACTTGAAATCGCAGACACCCGTCTACAAACAGCTCATCAACAGTGTCGAAACGGCTATCCACAACGGCGAGTACAGATACGGAGACCTGCTGCCGTCGATGAACGAACTTTCGCTTCAACTGGGGATATCGAAGGAAACGGTCAAGAAAGCCTATTCGCTCATGCGCGACAGGGGAGTTATCAGTGCCACGCAGGGAAAGGGCTTTTACGTTTCATCCGAAAACAGCGGGCAAAATCCCAAGATACTGGTGTTGTTCGATAAATTGAGCACCTACAAGCAGGTGCTGTTCAGCTCGTTCTCCTCGACGATCGGAACACGGGGGGAGATCACTATCCGTTTGCACAACCAGCAGATCGACCTGCTCGAATACTATATCGACGAAAACCTCGACCAGTTCGATTATTATGTCGTCACCCCGCACTTTCCGCTCGACGAATCCACGCAGCGGCGTGCGGTCAAGGCGCTGATGCGGATTCCGAACCGCAAGCTCATCCTGCTCGACCGGTGCCTCGATTCGCTTCCCGGCAACTACGGTGTCGTATATCAGGACTTTACCAATGACGTCTACGAAGGGTTGATGCAGGCGCTGAAAAAACTCCGGAAACAGAACAGGCTCAATATCATCACCGAAGCGTCGAGTCTCTATTATACGTTCATTCGCGAGGGGGCGGAACGGTTTTGCTCCGATCACGGCATTCCGTGCGAGTTCTATCAGGCCGTAACCCCCGATATCGTCCGTCCCCAGGAAGTCTACCTCATCCTCAACGGACAGCTCGATACGGAGCTCATTGATCTGGCGCGTGCCGCGAAGGAGAAGAAACTCAAAGCCGGACGCGATATCGGTTTCATCTCCTACAACGAATCGCCGATCAACGAGATCGTATTGAACGGACTGACTACCATTTCCACCGATTTCCGGCAAATGGGAAGTGTGGCGGCGCGAATGATTCTCGACAAACAACTTCGCAAGGTGAAATGCGATTTTAGAATGACGCGGCGCAGCACGTTCTGATAGACTGCAACAGCCCGCGATAGAACGATACGGTTGCAGAATAGATATTGCGCAGATCGTTCCGTATCCGGTTCAGTAGCCGGAGTCCGTCTGACGGACTCCGGCTTTTTTTACCGATTTCGGTATCGGAAAACTTGCTTTTTGAAAAATATCCGATTATATTTGCACCACACAACACTAAACTATTGTTATTTATGAATTCTCTCTTTACGTGTCTGGCTGGTCCGATGTCGTTCGTATTGCTTTTGTTTGCGGAGCATGCGATGGCCAAGGAACCGGTATGCGGACGTGTCCTCTGCGGCGGGCGCGGCGTCCCGGGCGTGGTCGTCACCGACGGGGAAAGGTTCACGCAAACCGATTCGCACGGAGCCTATCGACTCGTATGCGGAGAGAATGCCATGCATGTATATATCTCCGTTCCGGCAGGCTACACGGTTCCGGTCGCGGAGAGCGTTCCGATGTTTTGGATTCGGGTGGACACGCTTGCCGTGCGTGAGGGGATCGATTTTACGCTGCTCCGCGAGCCGGATAAAGGGCGCCGGCACCGTTTCGTCGCGATGGGAGACCCGCAGGTGCGCAACCGTCGGGAACTGTCGCAGCTCGATTCGCTGCTCGCCGCGTTGAAACGGACCGTGG
>ENA-ORNR01001809-ORNR01001809.1-human-gut-metagenome-genome-assembly--contig:-NODE-1809-length-18580-cov-9.386775_pt1 | contig 18580 bp, 16 predicted proteins | sample MGYA00242114_ERZ509020 | MGnify/ENA primary metagenome ERZ509020 (study PRJEB26280, sample SAMEA2338758) | human gut metagenome | biome: human gut; feature: human-associated habitat; material: faeces...
CCACGAAGTTTGCAGGGAATCTCTTTTTTTGCTAAGGCGGAACCACCAGCCGCCGCAGAAGATAACGCTTCATACCGCCCTCCTTAGCGTAACTGGTCAGAACGGTCATAGTGCAGATTGCCCTGACGTACCTTTGCGTGGCTCAAAATCTTAATCTGCCCCTTTTCCTGACTATCCAGTGCTTTTTCATAACCGGTATCCGACAGGAACAGGCGGGTTCGTTCGCCTTTCCAGCCAACAGGGGAATCGTTCGTCAGCACATCAAAAATAATCATGTGCCGGGTGTCCTCCGCAAAACGCTGGAGGTCCATATATCCATGACCGTGATAATTCTGCGCTCCTGCCTTTGCCCGCATTTCTTCCATCAGCTGCCCTATGGTCTTTCCCTCAGACATCATGCTTGCTCCTTTCTCCCGGCAGTTCCGGGCAATAAAAAAGCGACCATTTACCAGCCGCCATACAGATCGTGATTTACTTGTGAGGTGTAATGATTGCTTATCGTGGTCGGTGCATTGAACAGAACGGTCAGAAGATACTGCTTCATGTTGCGAATTTCCGTGGTGTTCTTCTGTAAACAGTCCATGACAAACTCAATGTGCGAGTTATCCAGCTTCAAGAACCTGGAACGAACGATTTCATGCGGAAAATCGCTTCCTGCAATACGGGTGGTCTTTCGCTTTGCACAGACCGTTTCCACGATTAGCTCCACAATCTCATCCAAATCCTCCCGATAAGTTTCATACTGCTGACACAGGTATTCATACCCGATATTCTCCTGAATCAATTCCCGATAACTCTCTATCTCTGTGAGTGACATCGCATCCCTTCCTTTCCGTTCCGGCAGACAATCTGCCGCGCAATCCCGGAAGGGAATGGAATCGGTACTTGATCCATAAATATTTTGTTTTTGAGTATTTGATTTCTCTATATTTAATTCTGCGGGCTTTTCCGTATCCGGTTTATCCATATACGGGTTTTCCGTATCTGGTGAATCCGTATCCGGTTTTCTAAGCTGTGGCTGCTCGTATATGACATACTCTGTATCGCTGATGCGTCCCTGCCGGTCACGCAGCTTGTGCCGCACAATGTAACCGGCAGCCTCCAATTCCCGCAACGCAGCGCCTATGGCATCCACGCCCTCCTTACAGATCTTTGCAAGACCACGGGTGGTGTAATTCCAGTCCTTTGGCGGACAGATACTCTGCCTATTTTTTAACCACTAAGGCCGTTTCTTGACCCCATTTTTGCCGGTTGTCCTATATTTAACCACTAAAAATTGGATGAAATCGGCTCTCGTTTGGTCAAATGAGGTCAAACTATATCAGCCCGTTTAGGTATAAGAAAACCCCGGAAAACCTTGATTTTCCGGGGTTTTTGAACCATTTTGATATAGTCTGAGCAGTCGATTATCGCTTGCTGAACTGTGGAGCACGACGAGCTGCCTTTAAGCCGTACTTCTTTCTCTCCTTCATTCTTGGGTCTCTTGTTAAGAAACCGCTCTTCTTGAGTACCGGACGGAAATCTGCGTCTGCCTTGCAAAGTGCTCTTGCAATGCCGTGACGGATAGCACCAGCCTGACCTGTTGTACCACCACCGTGTACGTTAACGAGAACATCATACTTGTCTGCTGTCTCAGTAGCTACGAGCGGCTGACGAACGATGAGCTTAAGTGTCTCAAGACCGAAATACTCATCAATGCTTCTCTTGTTTATTGTGATATTGCCGTTACCAGGCATAATATATACTCTTGCGATGCTGCTCTTTCTTCTACCTGTACCATAGAATTTTGCGCTTGTTGCCTTAGCCATTGTATTTTCCTCCTTCTTGTTCCCTTAATTAAAATGTCAATGTCTCAGGCTTCTGAGCTGCGTGATCATGCTCAGGTCCTGCATATACATGAAGCTTTGTGTACATTGTTCTTCCTAAAGGTCCCTTTGGAAGCATACCCTTAACTGCTAACTCAACAGCTCTCTCAGGCTTCTTAGCCATAAGCTCTCTGAGTGTTGTCTCCTTCATACCGCCAACATAGTCGGAATGATTGAAGTAAATCTTCTGGTCTAACTTCTTACCTGTAACCTTAACCTTGTCTGCGTTAACGATGATTACATAATCACCTGTGTCAAGGCTTGGTGTAAATGTAGGCTTATTCTTGCCTCTAAGTACTGCTGCAACATTAGCTGCGAGACGGCCTAATGTATATCCTGTAGCGTCAACTACATACCATTTTCTTTCAATTGTTGATGGACTAGCCATAAATGTGTTCATTGGTCAACCTCCTTGAAATTTTCAAAAGCGTAAATTATTCAAAAACATATAGGATGTCATCGGCGATAAGACCGACAACGTGCCGTATAATCGGCGAAAGTATATAGTAAAATGTCGTACCGGGGCTTTGGCTAAACATTTACTTTCGTACTGTCACAGTTTTACATTATATAATAGGTTGTCCGTTATGTCAATGTCTTTTTAAGCTTTTTGTAAACAATTTTTGGGGAAATTATCCACAATTCTGTGGTGTAGTGTTGATTTTATCCACCGGATTTTTTTTATTGCCACATACGTCACCACCACAGCTAAAATAAAACAATTGAAAACTTTTGTCTTTTTCGCTATATTATTTTATATATGCGTGTACCTAAATTCACATATTCCGGCTATGAATACGTTTGCTTCACGCATATATTTTAGTTCCGGCAAATGAAGGGCAAAACTCACACAGTGCATGGTGCTCTCACGCCCGCCCTTTCAGCAGCCATTGACTTGTATCAATAAAAGGAGTCTCTATGGATTTAAAACGTTACACACATAATCTTATATATGAAGGAAAAGACATGCCTCTTTCCGACAGTCTGGCACGCTTTAAGATTGTCTGCCCGGAATACGCTCCGCATGAGATAGAGGTAAAGCCATACCCAATGCCTGCAGCCGAGCATATTTTTGCACTTATGTGGGATATAAGCCCGCAGCATGTTGTATCGGCGACACTGCTGCCCTCCGCCTCACATTTTCTCTATTCCAAGGAATTTACACCGGGAATGAAAACACAGATGCACTCACATGAATATCTTGAATTATTCTATATAATAGATGGCGAATACCGGCAGAAAATCCTTGGAAATGAATACGTTTTCCACAAGGGTGAGCTCTGTCTGATAGACCGCAACTGCCAGCATCAGGAAATCCTTGGTGATAAACCTGCCACCATTCTTTTTCTCGGAATCACGAATATCATGTTTGATGATGTCATGGAAAAAAAAGTAACCACTGAACGTATATCAGCTTTCTTAAAGACAGCTCTGCTTAAACAGAAATCGCTTCAGCAATACCTTCATTTTAAGCCGTTACCATCTGACTCACTCCCGCCTAATACCGGGCATGATAAAAATGGGTTCAGGATTGAAGATACGCTCATGCAGCTTCTAAACGAGCTTGACCACCACGATGAAGCTTCACCCTATATATGTCAGGGTCTTTTGCTGAGAATATTCTATATACTCAGCACGCAGTATGATTTCTCCATATCACAGAAGTTGCGCCGCGAAATGAACTGGATTTTGTTTGAAGAGATTACACAATTCATGAATGAGCATCTTGCGGACATTTCCCTTGCCGCTCTCACGCAGGAATTTCATTTTCAGGAAGATTATTTTAACAGGCTTCTTAAATCACATGCCGGTCTCACCTACACTGAATATCTTCAACAGTGTCGGCTGAAAAGAGCCGAAGAACTTCTGCTCTCAACAAGCTACAGTATTGACTACATAATGGAGCTTATCGGCTATCACAACAAGGGTTACTTTTATAAGATTTTTCTGGAAAAATATAAAATGACGCCCGCACAGTACAGAGCGAAAAATAAAGGCGGGGCATAGACCTTTGACGTGGCTGGGTTGGGACAGGGGGTTGGGACAGGGGTCAGGTACATGTCCCAGGTATGGGACACGTACCTGACCCCTGTCCCAACCCAGCCCCTGTCCCAACCCAGCCACTGTCCCAACCTCCGCTCACGCAAAAAAGCAATGCCCGCTGTCTATCCGACAGTGGGCATTGCTTTTTGACATTGTTTAAATCTTTCATCGGTAATCACATCGATAAGAATATTCATCTTTCGTATACTTTTTCTTTAGTACATGTTCTTATGTAGTCACAATTATTGCTGTGTAACTGCTGTTTTTATAAATCCCATTTCCAATCTCTTACCTCAGGTAAGTCGAGTCCATACTCATGGATGTACTGCTTATGCTCAACAAGCTTGTCGTTCATCTGCTGTACAAGATATGAACCTCTGTTTCCAAGCTGAGGAAGGAAGCGGATAGCATTCTTTACAAGGTTGAAACGGTCAATCTCATTCTGTACTCTCATATCGAATGGAGTTGTGATTGTACCCTCCTCCTGATAACCGTATACATGAAGGTTACGGTTATTTCTGCGGTATGTAAGCTCATGGATGAGTGTATGGTAGCCATGGAACGCAAATACAATTGGCTTATCCTTTGTGAACAGCGCATCGTACTCAGCGTCCGTAAGGCCATGAGGATGCTTGGTGCTAGGCTCAAGCTTCATAAGGTCTACTACGTTTACAACACGGATTTTAAGCTCTGGAAGAGCCTTTCTCAAAATTGTGACTGCTGCAAGTGTCTCGAGTGTCGGTGTGTCGCCACAGCATGCCATAACGATATCCGGCTCCTGTCCCTGGTCATTGCTTGCCCAATCCCAGATACCGATACCCTGTGTACAATGCTTGACAGCCTGCTCCATTGTGAGCCACTGCTGTCTTGGGTGCTTGGAAGTTACAAGCACGTTCACATAGTTACGGCTTCTGATACAATGATCGAAGCATGAAAGAAGACAGTTAGTATCTGGTGGCAGATAAAGACGTACAACGTCTGACTTCTTATTTGCAATATGGTCAAGGAAGCCCGGATCCTGATGTGTGAATCCGTTGTGATCCTGCTGCCATACATTTGATGAGAGAATAAGGTTCAGTGAAGCAATCGACTGTCTCCAAGGAAGCTGGTTGCATACCTTTAACCACTTAGCGTGCTGTGCACACATAGAATCTACAACTCTGATAAATGCCTCATAGCTTGCAAAGAAACCATGACGTCCGGTAAGAAGGTATCCCTCTAACCAGCCCTCGCACATGTGCTCTGAGAGCATTGAATCCATTACACGTCCATCAACCGAAAGAAACTCATCAGAATCGTACTTCTCATTGTTCCAGTCACGGTTAGTAACCTCGAATACCTTGCCAAGACGGTTGGACATCGTCTCATCAGGTCCGAAGATACGGAAGTTCTTTGACTCCTCGTTGAGCTTGAAGATGTCTCTTACAAATCCGCCAAGCTCTATCATATCCTGTGCCTCAACAGCGCCCGGCTTAGGCACATCTATACCATACTCTCTGAAATCAGGGAGTCTTAAATCCTTTAAAAGCTTACCACCGTTAGCATGTGGGTTAGAACCGATTCTTCTGTCCCCTGTAGGAGCAAGAGCCTTAAGCTCAGGAATAAGCTTGCCGTTCTCATCGAAAAGCTCCTCCGGATGGTAGCTCTCCAGCCAGTTCTTTAATAACTCAAGGTGCTCCGGCTTCTCCATTGTAATAGGAACCTGATGAGCTCTGAAGGAACCCTCAATCTGCTTGCCGTCAACCTCCTTAGGTCCTGTCCAGCCCTTCGGTGTACGAAGCACAATCATAGGCCACTTATGTCTTGTTGTATCTCCATCCTCCCTTGCTGACTTCTGGATTGCCTTGATTTCATCCATGCAGGCATCAAGAGCCTCTGCCATCTTGCGGTGCATTGTCATAGGGTCATCACCCTCAACAAAGTATGGCTTCCAGCCACATCCGTCGAAGAAGTTCTCAAGCTCCTCATGGGAGATACGCGCAAGAACAGTAGGATTGCTTATTTTGTAGCCGTTAAGATGAAGGATAGGAAGAACCGCACCGTCATTTTTGGCATTTAAGAACTTGTTACACTGCCATGATGTTGCAAGAGGACCTGTCTCAGCCTCGCCATCACCAACGATACATGCAACAACTAAATCCGGGTTATCGAATACAGCTCCGAATGAATGTGCAAGTGAGTATCCAAGCTCACCACCCTCATTGATTGAGCCCGGAGTCTCAGGTGCTACATGGCTTGAGATACCGCCCGGGAAGGAGAACTGCTTACACAGCTTCTTAAGACCATCCATATCCTCTCCAATGTTAGGATATATCTCGCTGTATGTTCCCTCAAGGTATGTATTCGCAACGAAGAAATTTCCGCCATGACCCGGACCTGAAATTAAAATCATATCCTGATCATACTTCTTAATTACCCGGTTCAAGTGTACATATACAAAGTTCTGTCCCGGAACTGTACCCCAGTGGCCAACAATTTTCTTTTTAATGTGATCCATAGTAAGCGGCTCACGAAGTAACGGATTGTCAAGAAGATATAGCTGAGCTGCACCAAGATAATTCGCTGCACGCCAGTAAGCATCCATTTTCTTGAGATACTCGTCTGTGAGCGGCTGCTTTTCAACAACGTTCATGTCTGACATAATTTTCTCCATTCAGCAGGTTTTCCTGCGTATATCTTATTATCCGGGTTCCAACCAAGCACGATTCCCAATACATTATACCAAAGCATTCGCGGATAACTTAACTGCGCAAATACAATTGATTACTTCACCTGAAATGTTGTCCCGGATATTGTTATATTTTAGACAATTCAATGCATATCCGCAATTTCCAATCACTGTCAAAAAGAAAGTAATGTTACCTACAGCGACCTGTTTTGGACATAAAAAAAGACAGCGGGCATAAAACAGCGGTTTGCCTGGGACAGTGGGGTCAGACCCCTGTCCCAGACAAAATTGGGACAAGGGTCTGACCCCACTGTCCCAAGCACACGCTATCGCAACATGATTACTGTCTTACATTGAAAGCCTTGATTCCCGGATATACTGCTGCCTGCCCAAGCTCTTCTTCTATGCGGAGAAGCTGGTTATACTTGGCAACGCGCTCCGAACGGCTAGGCGCGCCTGTCTTAATCTGGCAGGTATTAAGCGCAACCGCAAGGTCGGCAATCGTCGTGTCCGCTGTCTCGCCTGAACGGTGTGAGGATATTGCGGTATAGCCTGCCTTGTGTGCCATCTTGATTGCCTCAAGTGTCTCCGATACCGAGCCTATCTGGTTAAGCTTTATGAGAATTGCATTTCCTGCCCCAAGCTCAATTCCCTTTGACAGACGCTCCGTGTTGGTGACAAAGAGGTCATCGCCGACCAGCTGTACCCTATCTCCCAGCCTCTTAGTGAGCTTCTGCCAGCCTTCCCAGTCCTCCTCATCAAGTCCATCCTCAATTGAGATTATAGGATACCTTTCACACAGTGCTGCCCAGTGCTCGATAAGCTCCTCCGAAGTATACTCTGTTCCTGCCTTCGGAAGCTTGTAAAAGCCCTTGCCCTTCTCACTCTTCCACTCGGACGAGGCAGCATCCATGGCAATCTTAAAATCACGTCCCGGCTCATAGCCTGCCTTCCTGACCGCCTCAAGTATCGTCTCAACTGCCTCCTCATCGGACTTAAGTGCCGGTGCAAATCCACCTTCATCGCCTACGGATGTGGCAAGCCCGCGCTCCTTTAAGATAGCTGCAAGTGCGTGGAATACCTCCGCACACCATCTTAAGCACTCCTTGAACGATGGTGCGCCCACAGGCATGATCATGAATTCCTGCACATCAAGCCCTGAGGAGAGTGCATGACAGCCTCCATTTACTATATTCATCATAGGAACCGGAAGTCTGTTTCCCGATATTCCGCCAAGGAAACGATAAAGAGGAATATCAAGAGCTATGGACGCTGCCCTTGCCGCTGCAATCGAAACAGCAAGAATCGCATTAGCGCCAAGCCTTGACTTATCCTTGGTTCCATCCGCCTCAAGCATTGCCCTGTCAACCGCATATATATCGGAGGCATCAAGCCCTGTAACCGCATCGTTGATAACCGTATTGATATTCCCAACAGCCTTAAGTACACCCTTTCCAAGATATCTCGACTTATCTCCATCGCGAAGTTCAAGCGCCTCAAATTCACCTGTTGACGCACCACTAGGTGCTGTTCCCCTTCCAACAGTTCCATCTGCAAGATATACCTCCGCCTCAACTGTTGGATTTCCTCTGGAGTCTAATATTTCCCTTCCGACAACCTTTTCGATTTCAAGATAATTCATGACAAATCTCCCTTCTGCTGTCCTCCCCGGAAGGGCCAGACAAACCCTTCCGAAAGAAGTCATTACATGATTATTCACAAGTTAGTATTATCTAACCAAAGTTATAGTATACTATCTCGTTGCGATTGTCAAGAATTAACCCAGCCATTTTTTCAAAACCTCGGTCAGTCTCCCAAACTCCAACGGCTTAGCTATATGTTCATTCATTCCGGCGGAATATGCCGCCTCAACATCCTCCGTAAAAGCATTAGCCGTCATTGCTATTATCGGTATGCTCTTCGCATCCTCCCTGTCAAGCATTCTTATACACCTTGCTGCATCATAGCCATTCATAACAGGAAGCTGGATATCCATAAATATGAGTTCATAATATCCCGGTTCATGCGCCATGCAGCGTTCAACCGCCACCCTGCCATTTTCTGCAAGCTCCACATTGGCACCCGTTATTCCTATCAGCTCTGAAGCCACCTCGGCATTTCTCTTATTATCCTCAACAAGAAGAATATTTTTGCCACTATATATATTATAGCTGCTCTCATACAATGTATTATAACCATTTTCCGTCCGATTAATCTTCTCCTGCGGATATATTGTATCCGGCAGCTTAAGGAAAATTGTAACTGTGAACTTAGAACCCTTATTCACCTCACTCTCAACCTGTATCGTGCCATCCATCATTGAAACAATGTTCTTCGCTATTGAAAGTCCCAGTCCTGTTCCCTCAATACTGTTTATACGAGTATCCTCGGCTCTTGAAAACGGGTCAAAAATATATTTCATATACTCCTGCGTCATCCCAATACCATTGTCCTCAAATATGAACTCATAACACCCTAACCTTGGTGTTCTCGAACTCTTTTCATTCAGACTGATTGTGATATTACCATACGGCGGAGTATATTTTACCGCATTCCCGAGAAGATTGACAAACACCTGCCGGATCCGCTGCGAGTCCCCCTCCACTGTTGTATGCTTTAACTCCCCGATATTAAGTGTAAGCTTATGATGCTTTTCATCTATCACCGCCCTGGACATTTCAATTAAATCCTGTGTTAGCTTTACAATGTCAAACTGCTCTGAACCCAATTCAAAATTTCCAGCTTCAATCTTACTCATATCAAGCACTTCGTTTAACAGACCTAAAAGATGAGCACTTGACATATCAATTTTTTTCAGACAATCCGACACCTTTTCCATATCACCTAAATTCATCCGTGCTATGGTTGTCATTCCTATAATGGCATTCATAGGGGTTCTTATATCATGGCTCATTCTTGAAAGGAAATCCGATTTAGCCTCGTTCGCCTGCTTTGCGGATTCATACGCCTTTACCAATGATATTTTATTTTTATACTCTTCAGCTCTCAGCCTGGTAACATCCTTTACCGTACACATCGCAACCATATCGTGAGCCGGGTCATCATAAACTATGAGTATTGTATGACGGATAACCCTTATTGAAGCTTCCCCGCGAAGCTTTGACTGAAATTCATGGACAATCTCTGCCTTGCCATCTAAAAATGACTGCATAATATGTTCGCGGTTATATATTTTCTTAAAGCTCTCCCTATCCTGCGGCGACACCATTTTCTCAGCCCATTTATTTGCAAATTCATCAAATCTGCAAGGTACCGACAGCCCTACTTCATTAAGGACATCCACTTCCACTCCATCTATTGTCTCATACATCTCATCTGTTATGCAATTGGCGGTAAGATTTATGTAATACACCATCGATGCTCCTGAAACCATAGCCTGTCGATACTGTTCTTCACTGGTAAGATTCTTTCTTAATTGTTCATTTATAGACTCAAGACGCTGCTTCGCTTCAATTTCAGACTGTCTGCGGTCATCAATAAGCGAAAGGAATATAATTATAACAAGCTCGTCCGAAGCATGACTTACAATTGCTGCCCTAAGCTCAGTCCAATGCTGCCCATCCGACAGAAGCTGCGGAAGCTCCAGCACAATCGGTTCATCGCTTTCAGAAAAATGCTTTTTAACTGCTGCCGTACAAAAATACTTTTCAAATTTGCCACGATAGTCCGCATCCACCTTATTATAAATATACTCGTACAGCTTATCATACTCAGTTCTTCTCGGGAGTACTGCATCAACTACCGCATTAGCAAACAGCTCGCAGCGATTCAGCGTGAGATTAGCATATACAATGCATAGATATGTGTTACTCATGGCTGCAAAAATTGCATTTTTCTCCTTTTCCATAAGTCTTTCGCGCTGAATGTCTGCCTCTATATTCTTTGCGCTCATGTATATGCACTTGATGTTGCCATCCTTGTCCGACAAAGGTGTCAAAATAACCCTCATCGCCTCAGGAAGTCCCGATTCCCCGATAATGTGTACCTGAAATTCCGTCTCCTGTCTAAGTCTTTTCAGGTTATTTATCTCCATCTGCCACTTAAAAAAGCGATAATCCTGACTATATATATGATTTTCGGCAATATTATCCATAAAGACATCAAAATCATACTGCTTTCCAGTCAAATCGGTTCTTGTTCCGCAATACATTATTATCGCTTTTTTTGAAATGACATCTATTTCAAGACAAAGATCCATAAATCCCATCATATTATGGAATAAAACACGATTATATTTATAACTGTGAATATCGTAATCCGCAGCTGAACAGCCGTAACTGTTCCTTTCTCCCCCTGCTTCCTGCTCATCATTCATACTCAATCACCTTAAGAGTCAGCCCCTTAGCCGGTGCCGTAGGACCTGCTCCCTTTCTGTCCCTCTTATCAATTATTTTTTCAACTTCCTCCGGTCTCATCTGTCCTCTTCCCACCATAAGAAGTGTACCGGCAATAATTCTAACCATATTATACAAAAAACCATTCCCCTTTATGGTCATTGTAATAATATCATCCTTTCTCTCAAGTTCTAAGGAGTACACTGTTCTCACCGTATCCTTCACCTGGCTTCCCGAAGCCATAAAGCATACAAAGTCATGTGTTCCGACAATATATTCTGCTGCCCTTCTCATGCTGTCAATATCCAGCCTTCCACGGTAAAAATATGTATTGCGCCTTCTGTTCGGATCGGGCAATGCCGTGTTCAGTATCCTGTACTGATATGTCTTTCTGCAATCACAATGCCTTGGATGAAAATTATCTTCAGCTGCACTCGACTCGACCACTACAATATCCTCCGGAAGCAGGTTATTGAGTGCATATTTTATCTTATCGGACGGAATAGTTGTCTCACAGTCAAATACCGCCACATTCCCCTCTGCATGAACTCCGGCATCGGTGCGGCTCGCACCTATCATGGGTACATCTGTGCCCATAAGCTTGTTGAGGGCGCTCTTAAGAGTGCCCTCAACCGTCCTCAGCCCGGGCTGTATCTGCCAGCCACAGTATTCTGTTCCGTCATAAGCTACACGAAGCATATAACGCATAAAGTATTCCCTTCCCCCTATTCCAATGCTTTTTCTATCTCTCTGATAACAATTTTCAGAGCCTTTATCCTTGCATAATATTTATTGTTGGACTCAAGTATATACCATGGTGCAAAATCGGTGCTTGTCCTGTGAAGCATCTCATTCACAGCATCCTCATACTGATCCCATTTTTCTCTGTTGCGCCAGTCCTCATCCGTTATCTTCCATCGCTTCTCCGGGGTGTTCTCCCTGTCCTTAAAACGCGCAAGCTGCGTATCCTTGTCTATCTGGACCCAGAACTTTATTATTACCGCGCCCCAGTCCTTAAGCTCCCTCTCGAACTCATTTATCTCATTGTAGGCTCTCTGCCAGTCATTCTGGCTGCAGAAGCCCTCAAGCCTCTCGACCATAACCCTTCCGTACCATGTTCTGTCAAAAATAGCGATATGGCCTGTCTTAGGAAGTCTTGTCCAGAAACGCCACAGATAATGCCTCGATTTCTCATGCGGTTCGGGACTGGCAATAGGGTGCACATCATACCCGCGCGGGTCAAGCGCACCTGCGATTCTCTTTATATTACCGCCCTTGCCTGCCGCATCCCAGCCTTCATAGGCGATGATAACCGGCACCTTCTTCCTGTACAGCTCATTATGGAGCTTGGCAAGCTTCTTCTGGCACTTTGCAAGCTGCTTTCTATACTCCATGACATCCATATCCTGATTAAGCTCAACCTCCGACAGCATCGGCATGCTCCTTAATCTGAACCTGTTCTCCGGTATAGTTGCCTCCTGCACACCTGCCTCAAGGCTCTCGTCAAGCTTCTCTAAAAGAACTGACATCAGCTCAAGCTGTGCCCACTTCTGGTGCTTTGCATCTATAATATTCCACGGTGACCTGCTATCCTCGAAGCGCTGCATAAAATAATCGAACTGCCTGCAGCACTTATCATAGTTCTTATTCTGCCACTTGTCCTTATCGGATACCCTCCAGCTCGTGTTCTTGTCCTCAAGAAGTCTGTCCATTCTCCTTCTCTGTTCCTTCTTGGTAATATGGAAAAAGAACTTAACCAGCAGATATCCGTTATCCGCAAGCTGTCTCTCAAAGCACTCCACTGAACGGATTCCTCTCTCATATTCATCCTCCGATATTTTACCATGAAGCAGCTGTGAATTCAGCTCATCCATCCAGCCGCCCTCTAAGAACATGAACTTTCCCGCTTCGGGAAGCTGTGCAAAATACTTATACAGGAACGGACGTCTAAGCTCTTCCTCCGAGGGCTTATCCATCGTTCTCACATCGAAAAATCTCGGGTCAAGGTCTTTTATAACCTTTCCCAGCACACTTCCCTTGCCTGCCGCATCCCAGCCCTCCAGCACAACAAGCACCGGAAGCTTCTTCTCCTTGACCTGTATCTGTATATCCGCAAGTCTCTTTTTCGCCTCTTCAACGCCCTCATCAATCTCCGCATCAACAGGTCTTTTAGGTCTGTTCCAGTTATCAAGCATATTATCCCCCTTTTCCGGGCACCACGCAGCCCACACTATGATACTGTTAAAAATTCCTACACATAATTATACATGTATTTTATCACACTGCGTATCTAAACAAAACACTTTTTACCTTTGTCACAATAATATTTTCACTGCAATCATAACCGCAAGATATGCGAATATAATGATATACGCAACAGCATCGGCGCGTCTGTAACTGAGCGGCTTCATCTTGGTTCTGCCCTCACCGCCCCTATAGCACTTGGCCTCCATAGCTGTAGCTAAATCGTAAGCACGTCTTATCGCAGAAATAAAAAGCGGAACCAGCAGTGGAACCATCGCCTTCGCCTTCTTTACGATGCCTCCTGTCTCAAAATCAGCGCCCCTCGCCTGCTGTGCCTTCATAATCTTGTCCGTTTCGTCTATCAGAATCGGTATAAATCTGAGCGCAATCGACATCATCATCGATATCTCGTGAACCGGTATGCGGATAACCTTCAGGAATCCAAGGCTCTTTTCAAGTCCGTCCGTCAGGTAATTCGGTGTCGTCGTGAGTGTCATAAGCGAAGAACCCATTATAAGAAATACAAGCCTTACAGCCATAGCGGCCGCTATATATATGCCTTCCTTAGTCACCCTTATCTTCCATATCTGGAAAAGCACCTCGCCGTCTGTGAGAAATATGTTAAAAATAACGCTGAACATCAGCAGCATAAATACAGCCTTCAGACCTCTTAAAATAAATTTAACAGGAACCTTTGAGACTCTTATGCAGGCGAACAGAAACAAGCCCGCAATCGTATATATAAGTATATTCTGCCCTAAAAAAAGGGAAATAATGTATATAAGCGTCCAAAACAATTTAACTCGCGGGTCGAGCTTGTGGATTATCGAATTAGACGGATAATACTGTCCGATTGTTATGTCCCTTAACATTTAAAACCTCCAAGTGCCTTCTTCACTGTAGCCACAGCCTCCTCCATAGTGATTGCATCTGTATCCACATCAAAGCCGTTTGCTTTCAAATCATTCATAATGTACGTGAGCTGCGGAGCGGCAAGACCGATTTTCTCAAGTTCTCTATAATTTCTGAATACCTTTTTAGGTATATCATCGTACATAACCCTTCCATGGTCAAGCACTATAAGCCTTCCGACATATTTTGCGACATCCTCCATGCTGTGTGACACAAGAATTACCGTTATTCCTGTCTCCTCATGCAGCTTCTTTATCTGGTCAAGAATCTCATCCCTGCCCTTCGGGTCAAGCCCGGCTGTCGGCTCGTCAAGTATAAGCACCTCCGGCTTCATGGCAAGAACACCCGCAATCGCCGCTCTTCTCTTCTGTCCTCCGGACAGCTCAAACGGTGAATTGTAGAACAATTCCTTGGGGAAGCCTACCATCTCCAACGCCTCAAAAGCCCTAAGCTCGACATCCTTCTTATCCAGTCCAAGGTTCTTAGGTCCGAAACACACATCCGTGAACACATCACTCTCAAAGAGCTGGTGCTCAGGATACTGAAAGACAAGCCCCACCTTGCTTCTTAGGTTTTTCATCACAAAGCCCTTTTCATATATGTCCTGTCCGTCATAATATATATTTCCGCTCGTAGCCCTGAGCAGACCGTTAAGGTGCTGTGTCAACGTAGATTTGCCTGAGCCCGTGTGACCTATAAGCCCGATAAATTCCCCCTTATCGATTGTAAGACTCACATCATCAAGCGCCTTCTTCTCAAAGCCGCTCCCCTCACTATATACATAATTCACCTTATCCAATATGATTAGCATGAAGTACTCCTTCTATCTATATGATTGTGCTTCGCCACCTTAATAAGCTCCTGCGTAAATTCCTCTATCGTAAGAATCCCCCTCTTCATCGGAAGCCCAGCCTTCTCAAGTTCAAACGCAAGCTCCGTTGTGTGAGGCACATCAAGCCTCAATGCCTTTAAGTGCTCGACCTTTGAAAACACCTCACGCGGCGTACCGCTTAAGACAACCTTTCCTTCATCCATCACAAACACCTTATCTGCTCCTATTACCTCATCCATATAATGCGTTATGAGAATTACTGTCACGTGCTCCTCTTTGTTGAGCTTCGTTATTGTGGCTATAACCTCCTTGCGTCCATTAGGGTCAAGCATAGCTGTCGGCTCATCAAGCACAATGCACTTAGGCTTCATCGCAAGTATTCCCGCAATGGCAACCCTCTGCTTCTGTCCGCCTGAGAGCTTGTTAGGTGAGTGGTGCCTGTATTCTGTCATACCGACAGCCTCAAGTGACGCATCAACGCGCTCCCAGATTTCCTCCGTTGGTACTCCTAAATTTTCCGGTCCGAATCCTACATCCTCCTCAACTATGGTTCCGATAATCTGATTGTCCGGGTTCTGGAAAACCATTCCCGCCGTCTGCCTTATATCCCACAGCTTAGCTTCATCCTTTGTATCCATTCCGTCCACCCATATAGTTCCCTCCGTCGGTGAGAGAAGTGCATTTATATGCTTGGCAAATGTGGATTTTCCGGAGCCGTTATGCCCTAATATTGCAATAAATTGTCCCTGTTCTATATCAAGAGATACGTGGTCAACCGCAGTTTTCACGTTCTCAATGTTATCCTCTTCATCTCTGATTATATATTCAAATGTAAGATCCTTTGCCTGTACAATACCCATGTCTGTCCTCTTTCTGTTGCAGCCCTCTTCTATCTCTTTGCAGACCTCCCCATTCATCCGCAATCCCACACTTAACTTACATACTAAAACACACTAATGCCTGTTGCCACAGACATATTCTACATCCTAAATAGTCTGCAGAAGTAACATCCTGTATTCAGAAAAAGCGAATGCTGCCCTGCAACATTCGCTTCCTGTTAACTTAATATCAACAATATACGCAATCCGCTTTCGCTTCCTGCTCATATAAAATAGATTATACTAACTCGATTACTACTTCCATAGCAGCATCGCCCTTACGTGGTCCAATCTTTACGATTCTTGTGTAACCACCGTTACGGGACTCATACTTAGGAGCGATCTCGTCAAATAACTTAGCAACTAAATCAACTTCCTTTGTATTCTTCTTTCTTCCGGCTGCCTCAGCTGGAACCTCTGTTACAGAGTAAAGAACCTTGTTCATCTGCTTTCTGGCATGAAGTCTTGAAGGCATATCCTTCTTAATCTTCTTCTCAACTGTATCATATACAGTCTTCTTCTTGCCATCAACAACTTCCTTAACTCTCTTGCCTTCGCTGTCCTTACGGGCAACCTTAGCCTGAACTGTTACTTCCTCGAAGTTATCCTTCTCCTTAACAGCCATAGCGATAAGTCCTTCTGCAACCTTGCGGATTTCCTTAGCCTTAGCCTCTGTTGTAACAATCTTGCCATTGTATAATAAAGCTGTTACCTGATTTCTGATTAAAGCCTTTCTCTGGCTTGATGTTCTTCCAAGTTTTCTATACTTTGCCATTTTAATTTTCCTCTCTTTCATGGTGCATCCGGCCACGCACTTTGGACTTACTTACCGAATGTAAATTAGTTCCACATAGAGAAAATTATTAGCGTACACTTTGGATTTACCGCTAATAATTATCTATTTATGCTTTATATACTTTATTCTTCTGAAGGGTTAAGCTGAAGTCCAAGCTCCTTTAACTTAGCTAATACTTCCTCTAATGACTTACGTCCGAGGTTTCTTACCTTCATCATATCGTCTGAAGTCTTATTACATAATTCTTCAACCGTGTTGATACCGGCTCTCTTTAAGCAGTTATATGAACGAACTGATAACTCAAGCTCGTCAATGCTCATCTCAAGAACCTTCTCCTTCTCATCGTCTTCCTTCTCTACCATGACATCAATCTTCTTGGCATTCTCGGATAAATCGATGAATAAGCTGAGATGCTCACTGAGTACCTTTGCGGCAAGGCTTACAGCCTCATCCGGTGCAAGTGTACCATTAGTAAACACATCCAATGTAAGCTTATCATAGTCAGTAATCTGACCCACACGAGTATTCTCAACAGCCAAATTAACTCTCTCAACAGGTGTGTAGATGGAGTCAATGGCAAGTGTGCCGATTGGCTGATCCTCGCTCTTATTTTTCTCTGAGCTGACATAGCCTCTGCCCTTAGTAATTGTAAGCTCCATAAAAAGCTTGCAATCAGGACCGCCGTTAAGTGTGGCAATTTTAAGGTCAGGATTAAGTATTTCAATGTCTGAGTCAACCTGAATATCAGATGCTCTTACAACACCTTCTCTTCCATCGCATTCGATGTAAGCAATCTTAGGCTCATTCGTCTCACTGTTGTTCTTGATAGCGAGCTTCTTGATGTTCATGATAATCTCAGCAACGTCTTCCTTAACACCCGGAATAGGACTGAACTCATGTAAAACGCCTTCAATCTTAACCTGGCTTACTGCAGCACCCGGTAATGAAGATAACATAATTCTTCTAAGTGAATTACCCAGTGTTGTACCGTAGCCTCTCTCAAGTGGTTCAACGACAAATCTTCCATACTTCTTGTCTTCAGACATCTCTGCAATTTCAATTTTTGGTATTTTAAAATCGAACACTGGAAAGCCCCTCCTTTTGGGTTATATTATGTGTGAGAGCGTTATACGGCCTAATTATTACTTAGAGTATAACTCGACTATAAGCATCTCATCAACAGGAACATCAATAACCTCTCTTGTAGGAAGGTTCTTAACTGCACCCTTTAAATTCTCTGAATCAGCCTCAAGCCACTCCGGAACTACTCTTCCGGCTGTTGCATCAAGGACATCCTTATATCTCTGAGAAGACTTGTTCTTTTCCTTAATCTCGATTGTATCGCCAGCCTTAACTAAGTAAGATGGAATGTTAACAGCCTTACCATTTACAAGAACATGCTTGTGATCTACGATCTGTCTGGCTTCCTTTCTTGTTCTGGCAAAACCTAATCTGAAGATAACATTGTCAAGTCTTGACTCAAGAATAACCATGAGGTTCTCACCTGTCTGGCCATTCATCTTCTCAGCCTTCTCGAAATAGTTGCGGAAAGGCTTCTCTAATACGCCATAGATGAACTTAGCCTTCTGCTTCTCTCTGAGCTGGAGACCATACTCGCTCACCTTCTTATTGGCTCTCTTTAACTGTCTGTTTGATTTCTTATCTATTCCTAAATAAATTGGATCTAATCCAAGTGATCTGCATCTTTTAAGAACAGGAACTCTATTAATAGCCATCTTTATTACCTCCTATTAGACTCTTCTACGCTTTGGTGGACGGCATCCATTGTGTGGAACTGGTGTAACGTCCTTAATGCTGGTAACTTCAAGGCCACATGCCTGAAGAGCACGAATAGCTGCCTCACGACCTGCTCCTGGTCCCTTAACCATAACGTCTACAGTCTTTAAACCGTGTACTAAAGCTGCCTTAGTAGCAGTTTCTGCTGCCATCTGAGCTGCATAAGGAGTAGATTTCCTTGAACCTCTAA
>ENA-ORNR01001811-ORNR01001811.1-human-gut-metagenome-genome-assembly--contig:-NODE-1811-length-18577-cov-8.853634_pt1 | contig 18577 bp, 15 predicted proteins | sample MGYA00242114_ERZ509020 | MGnify/ENA primary metagenome ERZ509020 (study PRJEB26280, sample SAMEA2338758) | human gut metagenome | biome: human gut; feature: human-associated habitat; material: faeces...
ATTATATTTTCTTTCATATGCGAAAAGCAGACGGCACATATATTTCAGTGCTCGATCATGGCAGGATAGTGGATTCAGTGTACAATGGCAGAGTATTTTATGTGATGATTAAGGATTTTAAATCGCTGCAGAGGCATTATGGAGAATGCCTGGAGCTGGTGGAGAAGTAGAAAAAGCAGATTGTGAACTCATGCGTTCACAATCTGCTTTTTAATAGTGCATACACAATTTATCTATCTGAATAAATCACATTTCCACCGCATATGGTGTACTTAACCTTACCGGTCAGTTCCATGCCGGTGAAAGGTGTGTTTGATGATTTTGATGCATATTCGCATGGTACCCATTTTTCGTCAGGATCAAAGATGACAAAATCTGCAGCAGCACCCTCTGAGATAGTACCGTAAGGCATGTGGTACAGCTTGGCAGGATTGATAGTCATCTTTTCTAAAAGCTCAAGCATGCTCAGATGTCCCGGTTTGACAAGGCTTGTGATACCAAGGGCAAGAGATGTCTCAAGACCGATGATACCGCTTGGAGCTTCGGTCACAGGCTTTGATTTTTCCTCGGCGCTGTGAGGCGCATGATCTGTTGCGATAAGGTCAATTGTGCCGTCCTTTCAAACTTTTATGTGACAAATGTAAGTGTCTGTGATATTATACCCTGGCTTTTGCAGATGAATAAGTATAAAAAACCTGCTATCCCAGTAAATACAGTGGATAGCGGGTTTTCTGTTTTGTCAGATTTTCATGGTGTATTTTTACTTTTTTGTGGAGGCTAAAACTTTTTTTATTTGACCGAGGGTTCTGATTCTCTTACTGAAATCAATATCAAGTGCTTTACCGATGTCTTTTAGAACATCGTCATAGTAATCAAACAAGTAATAATTCTGTTGAATTAAGGTACAGCTTGCTTTAGAAAGAGAGTCTAAAAGTTTCCCGACACTATATTTTTGCTCAAGTTTTGCTTCGAGTATACGAGCAATGGTCAGAGCAACAAAACAGGTCAGAAAATGTGCTTCTATATGTTCTCTTGTCCACACATAAACCGATCTAGCTTCCAGTTCGCTTTTAGTTACCTTAAATGATTCTTCAATTTTCCAAAGTCCGCGATACATGTCAATGATTCTGTCGTCGCTTTCCTCCAATTCGCTTGTGAGTAAAACATAATAACCATCAAGTGCTTCTTCTTCACGGAGTTTTGCTTCATCAATTTCGAGAATAGAAGAGGCTGTTAGGATTTCGCCAGTATTTTTATCATAATCTACTTTCTTCACATATTTCGCTGCCCCATAAGATGTTGCCCTTGTATAACTGCCCGGATTTTTTGCAAGGTCAGCTGCTTTTGCAAGAGCGGCTGCGCGATCGGCTTTAGCGCGTTTTGCATATTTCTCACTCCAAAAGACAACCTGTTTTTCATGTACTGTTTTCTTTAGCTTGCGCCCGGTTTGAGAGGTTACCTGAATCGTGCGGGGATATCTGCGAGACTTCCGCTTATATTCTGTGCCAAGCCATGTATAACCTTCTTCGTCAAGTACATACTGTTGCATTTCTTTATCTGCGCTACGTACAGACATACTGAATACATAGCCATCTTTTGTAGGTGTGTTAATCGTATACCAAATGTTATCGCCGGTGGTCATTCCTTTATCGGCAACAGAGATAACGCGACCAAGGTCGAACTCTTTTTTGATTCGTCCAAAATTTGGGCGATAGGTAAGACAATCATTGGTATTTCCAGAAAAGAGTTCGTATGTGATAGGAATTCCATTGTTATCCATAAATAAGCCCATTTGCACAATGGGATTTGGACGATGTTCCTTGGAAACACCTTTCCGAAGAAAATCATTCTGATCATCTGATTCGAAATAGTAATTCGTCACATCGTAATAAATAAGGTTTGTGTCTCTGCCATAGTTTTCTTTGATTTTATCATTCATCCAGACTTGTAGGTTTTCTTTGTGTTTATCAAAAAATGAGAGACAACGATAAATATCATCCAAAGAATAATCCGTCTTCTCAAAGAATTGTTCGCGGTTATCAAAGGAAGATTTCTTGGATGCTGGTGATAGAAGCCTTGAATATACAAGCATCTTCATAATGGTATTGGCATCATACTGTTCCTTTGAGTGACGTTGACGATTGATAAGGAACTTATCAATCTCAAGTTCGTGATAAATTTTACTCAGAGCGGCATATCCAAAGTTTTTTCTAAGAGAAGTGTCATCCGTGCATAAGCGGTCAGAATCATAGAATATAAAGTTAATTGGAGCTTGCTTTGCATTTTTTTCAGTTTTTAATTCATCAACACGTTTTTGAAAATGAGCAACAGGATCCTCATATAGTTTTTCCAATTCATCAAGATAACCCAAAGATTCTACCGTCTTAGAACGGGACATTTTACGTTGTTTATCATAATAGGAATCAACAATCGCTAGATAAATACGACCTTTTGATGTTTTTGTCTTTCTTAAATGCATAAGTATCACCTCCAATACCTTTATTATATCACATACGTCCACATATATCCAGTAAAATATGACAGAAAAATAAAATAAAAAATGCTCGAAAGCCTTATAAATAAAGCAATCGAGCTATATCATTCTAGAAAGTAACTGCAAAAGTGTGGTGCGGTGCTGATATTGGTGGTGCATACCCATTATTTTTTCTGAAAAGTTGTTGAAATATTGTTTTGTATGTGTTAGTATAATTATAGACCGTAGGAAGGCGTGGGTAATGCCCGAATCCAAATATTCCATTGGCGGGATTAAGAATGGTATATCCATTCTTTTTTTTTTACTATGAAAGAGGGTGTACAAATGCCAAATACTGAGTTACCAATAGATTTGGAAAATCAGGTTGTGTTAATAAGAAATATGTGAATTTCCGGCAAAGAAAAAAGATGAGAGATTTTCTTGGATATGCAGGCTATTTTAGAGCGAGTCGTTATGGAAAATATCTTTTAACACAGGTAAATGCATTCGGAAGTAAGGCAGATGCAAGAGTTTTCTTTGCGCTTTATGATTTTGATGTGCAATTGAGATTGTTGCTATTCAAGTATTGTAAGAAAGCAGAGGTTTATTTTAAGAGTGCAATGGCAAATGCTGTTTCATTAAAAACTGGGGATGCAGGTTTTTATTTGGATAAGCAATACTATACACCTACCAAAAGTGAGAAAGATAAGAAAACTAGAAATAGAAATGTTTCATTCTTTAATACAAAATTTTTTGTCAGTTTAGTAAATGATGAAGAAAAATTGAGACGGGATGTTGTAAAGCATCCGGAGCTAAAAGAGTATCGAAGGGGCGGTACTCGTCGGAATAATGTATTACCTGTTTGGGCAGCTTTCTCCTATTTTGAAATGGGAATCATAGTAATGATGTATTCTTATCTGCGTGGTGATTTGCGAAAAGAAGTATTAGACTATACATATCCGGGAACAAACTATAAAAAAGAAGTCACAAAGCAGATGGATACTTGGCTTGATGCAGTTAGAAACCTTAGAAATTACTGTGCTCATCATTCGATGGTTGTAGGCATGACTTCTTCTGTGGTAATACCGGATAATAGGGATAGTGCAGATGTACTTCTGGATAATACAAATCTTTATTCGAGATTATATGCGTTAAAGAAGATACTTCCGCAAAAGGATGCAGATATGCTGGCGAAGGAATTAAATCAGCTTATTTCGAAAACAAAATTGGATATATATAAGATGAATATATTGCCAGCTAATTGGAAAGATTTATATGATAAAATCTTGTTCATGTAGGGATAATAATAGTATTTGTGAATATAATAAATGTGACCGTAGGAAGGCGTGGGTAATGTCTGAATCCAAATATTCCATTGGCGGGTAGGCAGCTATTTTAGGTAGCTGCCTATTTCAATTTTACAGACTTTTGTTTTGCAATTTGGCTGGTTCGGATTGAACGGTATCCCGTCCAAGATACTGATTGAGATTTTCCAATTTTCGCCTCAGCTCACGGACTTCTTTTTCGTAGGTTGGTATGATGTGTTAAAATGAGAGTGATTGATAAGTGTAAGTTTGACAGTAGATGTTCCGATGTCGATACCAAGATGCAGCATGATAAAATTACCTCCAAAGAAAAAAATTATAAAATAAAAGAGAAAACCCATTACCCTTGGGTGATGGGTTGAACTCTTTTGCCAGGTGCCGGGTTCAAGCCCGGTACCTGGTGAGATGCGAAGCATCGATTTTATATGAGCAAGTAGCGAAGCGGATTGCGAATATCATTGACTTGATTTATTTTACATTTGTAAATTGACTTTGTAATAAGAAAAATATATACTTAATAAGTTAGATTAAACTAATAAATATTATATACATCTAATCTAAGGAGGTCGGTTGCCATGGCAACAAAAGATATTAAATTTGACTGGAAAGAATATACAGAATACATGCAGGACTCATGCCTGTTTAAAGGCATTCCTGAAGATAAATATATCAATGTTTTGTCATGTCTTAATGCGAGGGTATCAACATATGAAGCTGGTACATCACTCATCAATGCAGGAGACAGAAATTTTCAGGCTGGAATACTGCTTGATGGCAATCTTGAGGAATATATGTATGATGAGAATGGCAATCAGGTTGTAATAAGACATCTCTCTGGTGGAGAAGTGTTAGGTGCAGAGCTTGCGTGTGGCAATGCATTGTCAAGCCAGTTTTTCATAGAGGCGGCTGCCGACTCCAAGGTACTGCTTCTGGATTTTAAGGCACTGTTATCTGAATCAACATTTAACTGTCCTCATAGAATACAGGTTACAGCGAATCTGCTGCAGGAATTATCTAATCAGATTACATTTTTTTATACGAAAGTAAGAATCTTAAGCCAGAAAAAGCTTCGTGACAAGATTAAAATATATCTACAGACACAGGAGATATCTGACGATGGAATAATTAATCTTCCATGTACAAGAAATAAGCTGGCAGAGTATCTGTATGTTGACAGGAGCGCACTATCAAGGGAATTGTGCAGGATGAGAGATGAGGGCGTGATTAATTTTTCAGGTTCAAAGATAAAACTGCTTGATACAGAATTTCTTGCAGGATAATATGTTATTTATTACCTGTGTTGCTATGGCAACCGACATTATGAACTCCATAGTATAGAATCAGCTATCGTGAGTTAGCAATAACTAACTTATAAATTAAATTATATGGAGGTTATAATGAAAAAATATTTATCAATACTGCTTGCAGTATTAGCGCTTACACTTTCAATGGTTGGCTGCGGTAATGCAGCAGCTAATCAGTCACAGTCATCATCACAGCCAGAGGTTGATGTAAACGGAACACATACTGTAGTTGACCATGGCGGTAATACTGTGGAGGTTCCTGACAAAATCACAAGAGTTGTAATCGACCAGATTCCAATTCTTTCAACTTATATGTCATATTTTCAGGGCAGCGCACCTAATATAGTAGGTTACTGCGGTTCATTTAAAGATACAATCACAAAGACAGTATTAAAGGATATTGCTCCTGAGCTTATGCAGTCAGCAGATACTGTATATGCACAGAGCGACCTTAATATTGAAGAAGTCATGAAATTAAATCCAGACGTTATATTTTACAATGCTAATAATGCATCACATGCGCAGATTCTTAAATCAAGCGGAATTCCATGCGTAGGATTTGCGACTGTTGGAGGAGATACAGAGGCAGACCCTCTTGCGAGATATCAGCAGTGGCTTGATTTATTAGAAGATGTATTCGGCGAGGATGGCAAGATGGATAACTTCAAGAATGCCGGCAACGCAATAATTGCAGATGTTGAGAAGAGAATAGCAACAGTTCCGGAAGATAAAAGACCAAGTGCCATGATACTCTGGAAGTACTCAGATGGTGTACCACAGGTTTCTGGGAAGGGAACATTTGGAACATACTGGCTTAAGAGACTTGGCGTTAAGGACGTTGTTGTAGATGAAGCCAAGGGATTTACACAGGTTAACATGGAACAGGTATATAGATGGGATCCAGATATTCTTTTCCTTGATGGACCGGGACTTTTATCTTTAAAGACATCAGATGTTCTTAATAACAAAGTATCAGGAACAGATTTCTCAACACTCACTGCTGTTAAGAACAAGAGAGTATATGATACAACTCTTGGAATGTGGAACTGGTTCACACCTAATCCTGATGCACCTTTAGTATATGCATGGATGGCATACAATACATATCCAGAAGCATTTGCTGATTATCCATTGAAAGAGACTATCAAGGAATATTATCAGAAATGGTATGGTTACACAGTAACTGATAAGGATATGGAGGAAATGTTACAGTACTAGGATGAAGGATACTATTTTAATCAGAAAAGGGCATTTCTCGCCGCTTGCAGTTATTATTATGATTGCACTTCCTATCGTGATAGGCATCGTGTGTATGTGCGTTGGAAGAATGCGTGTACCGCTTGAGGATGTGATTAATTCGCTTACTGCACTTGTGACAGGGCAGAAAGGAAATGTCCAGAATTATTCAATTATAGTGAAATTAAGACTTCCAAGAATTCTTATGGCTATAGTTGTCGGCGCAGGACTTACCTGCGCTGGCGACACATTCCAGTCATTATTCTCTAATCCACTGGCAACACCGGATATTCTTGGTGTGACAAGTGGAACATGCGTAGGAGCAATTCTTGCGATAATCATGTCGTGTGGGATTCTTGAGACACAGCTTATTGCGCTGGTATTTGGACTGGCATCAGTATTTTTTACAATAAAAGTTGCCGGTAAGAATAAAAGTGGTTCAATGGTATATCTTGTGCTGGCAGGAGTTATAGCTTCTTCACTTTTTAATGCTATTGGTTCGCTGTTAAAATATACAGCAGATCCACAGGATAAGCTTCCAGAGATAACATACTGGCTGATGGGAAGCTTTACAAGTGCAACATATGAAAAGATTATGATTGGTTCACCATTTATTATTGTGGGAATTGTGATTATATATCTTTTGAGATGGAGACTCAATATACTTGCATTAAGTGAGGATGAGGCAAAGGCTAGTGGAATAGATATAAAGAAAACACGAATGGTATTCATATTAGCATCAACTCTTATCACAGCATCTGCTGTGTCAATGTGTGGACAGGTTGGATGGATAGGACTGCTTATACCACATTGTGCGAGAATGCTTGTGGGAAGTAATAACAGATATGTTGTTCCTGTCAGTATCAGCCTTGGCGCAAGCTTTATGATTATCATAGACACACTGTCGAGGACAATCAGCGTAATAGAGCTGCCATTATCGGTGCTGACTGCTATTATCGGTGCACCAGTATTCATATCTTTGCTTAATAGAAACAGGAGTAATTTGCAATGATTCTTAAAGTTGAAAATGGCTGTTTTGGTTATCCAAAGCAGGACGAGATATTAACTGATATTAACATACAGCTTGATGAAGGGCATATATTGTCAGTACTTGGACCTAATGGAATAGGTAAGACAACCCTGCTTAAATGTATGATAGGTCTTATGCCATGGAGCCGTGGATGTTCACTTCTTATGGGCAATGATATCCGTAATATGAGTTCTAAACAGATATGGAATACAATTTCATACATTCCGCAGAGCCATGGATTTTCATTCTCGTATACAGGTCTTGAGATGGTAATGCTTGGAAGAAGCTCTCATCTTGGATTGTTCCAGCAGCCGGGAAAGAAAGAGATAGAACTGGCAGAACAGATGATGGAGCGTGTTGGAATAACAAGACTAGCGGATAAAGACTGTAACCGTATGAGTGGCGGAGAGCTTCAGATGGTTCTGATAGCCAAAGCACTTATTAATGAGCCAAAGCTTATTATATTAGATGAGCCGGAGACCGGACTTGATTTCCATAACCAGATTCTTGTTCTCAATATGGTTGAAAAGCTGGCGCATGAGGAGAATATCAGTGCAATAATGAATACACATTATCCAACTAATGCCATGAGCATTGCGGATGAAGCATTTATGATGAACCATAGCGGCGAGCGTTTCTATGGAAAGACAGGAGATATATTGAACGAACAGAATATATCAAGGTCATTTGATGTTAACGTGGTTGTGGATGAGATTATATATCAGAATAAGACGATAAGAAGTATAATTCCTGTATCACTGGCATGAAAGGTTGACAAATATGCATAAAAGGTAATATTTTTGTTGGCTATAATATTGTTGATATGATATAGTAACATATCGTGTTATCATTAAAGGAGGGTATGAACACATGAGTTCTTCCAATGCATTAGATGGTGTGTTCACAGTTGCGGGGGTCAGACCGGCAAGAGATGGTATGACAATATCAAGAGATACTAAGCTTGGTAAAGAAAATGTTATCACATTTTTTGCACTGGGGGCAGGAACATCTATCAGTCAGGAGCGTTACGATACGACTTCTGTTTACATCGGAGCTGAGGGTGATGCATCATTTATTACAGGTGAGGATGCAGCCGGACAGAGTTTTACTGATGGTGATATGCTTATTGTACCAGGTGGAACACTTTGTGGTATTGATAGCGAATCTGGAGCAGTATATACAGAAATAATTATTAAAAAGGAGATTACAATGAACAATTTAGTTAAAGCAGGCGAAGTAATGAAACTTAAGGAGCTTATCCAGTATGAGGATGGAAGCATAAGCAATCTTGATGTTGCAAGCAACCCTTCAATGAAGTTTGTCCTTATGGCATTTGATGCAGGAACAGGTCTTACACCACACCGTGCACCAGGCAATGCAATTATATTTGCACTTGAAGGAAAGGCAACTATCGGATACGAGGGCAAGGATTATGTAATCAATGCTGGCGAGAACTTCCGCTTTGAAAAAAACGGACTTCACAGTGTCACAGCAGATGAGAAGTTCAAGATGGCTTTATTACTTGTTATTGAGTAAATATCTGTAAAGGATTGCAGTCGGTCGTATGACGTGTTAAGCTGGATTGGAAGGATATTATATATCTGCTGTAAACGATACTTAACACTGTTGACATGGATAAAAGCATAAAAACAATAAGCGTTAAGCTTCGTCTTTTTGCAGAATCGAAACAAACCCCACATGCCGACCCATCCAGTTTCCGATGATTGCAATTCCTTTTCCCATCGTAAAAGCTGCCACAATGGTTCCGATGCCAAGTCCCATGATATGTCCGAGACAGAAGAAGGTCATACATGCGGTAATGGCCAGACAGGTCACATCAAAACCGATTTTGATGCGGGCATACGGAACCTTTGTGATTTCAGATACTTCCCGTGGAAACAGATCCGTAGGGATGATCGGCAGCTTACAGCGGTTCGACAGCGCAATTCCAAAACAGATGATGATGTAACTTAATACAAAATAGAGAATGCGAAGCGGTATATTCAGAGGCAGTCGTGTGATCCAGAGTTCATGCAGATCCATCATTTCTCCAAACGCAAATCCAACAACAAAACTAAACAGATAGGACGGGACAAATTTTTTCCGCATGATCATAAGAATGCAGATCAAAAGCCCCTGAAACAGATAGGTCCATGTGCCAAGTGTCAGCTTCGGGAATATAGTACTTTTTTCATATCTTTTCAAGATATTTGACCAAAATAGGTGGAAAACCATAGTAAAATATGATAAAATAATCTCAATAGCTAACAGAAAAACTATGCAAAATGCATAAGAAGAGGTGGACTATGGATTTGATTTACACAAATGAGTTATGTACAGGCTGCAATAAGTGTGTACGTGCATGTCCGGTGCTTACCGCGAATGTCGCGACCGAAGCCGGAAAAGTAATGGTAGATAGCGAAAAGTGCATTGCCTGTGGAGCATGCTTTGATGCATGTCCGCATGAAGCAAGAGATTATTTAGATGATACGGAACGTTTCTTTGCGGATTTATCGCAGGGGAAAAAGATATCGGTAATTCTTGCTCCGGCTTTCCTTGCAAACTATCCAAAGGAATATCAGAAGGTTCTGGGATATTTGAAAAGGAAGGGAGTCAATCATATTTGCAGCGTTTCCTTTGGTGCGGATATTACGACATGGGGATACCTGAAATATATCACAGAGCATAATTTTACCGGAGGCATTTCGCAGCCATGTCCTGCTGTTGTTACTTATGTGGAAAAATACATTCCGGAATTGATTCCGCGGCTCGTTCCGGTACACAGTCCGATGATGTGTACGGCAATCTATATGAAGAAATATATGCAGGTCAGTGATTCGATTGCATTTATCAGTCCGTGTATTGCCAAGAAACTCGAGATTACAGACAAGAACTGTGGTGGATATGTATCATACAATGTAACATTCGAAAAACTGATGAAAGTAATCGGAAAAGAGTATGAAAGCTGCGAACCTTACACGGACGAGCTGGAGTACGGTATGGGTTCTTTGTATCCGATGCCGGGAGGACTTCGCGAAAATGTGGAGCATTTTCTTGGCAAGGAACAGGTTGTGCGTCAGGTAGAAGGAGAGCATGAGGCATATGAGTATCTTCGTACCTATGCAACGCGTATTCAGAAACAGCAGCAGCTTCCGTTCATGGTAGATATTTTAAACTGTGGAAAAGGCTGTCTCTATGGTACGGCAACAGAACCGGAACGGAACACCGATGATGTAATGCTTACCATGGCAAAAATGAGAAACACCAGGAACACAGAAACGACGCAAAAAGGACGTTTTGGAAAGAAACATAAGAGTAAGAGTCCGTGGGCAGAAGAACTGCTCCAACAGGAACGGCTGAAGAACTTTATGGAAGCATTTTCGAATCTGAATCTGGATGATTTTATCCGTCATTATACAGCCAAGCAGGTACAGATTGAAGAACCTTCCGAGCAGTATGTAAACGAAATGTATGAAAGCATGAACAAGGACACCTATGAAGAACAGCACAGAGATTGTGAATCCTGTGGATATTCAACCTGCAAAAATATGGTTCGTGCAATTTACAATGGTGTTAATATCCGGGAAAACTGTGTGCACTATGTGCGCAGTCTTGCCGAAGAGGAAAAGAAAAAGCTCGAAGAAATCCGTGTCAGAGAGCAGGAAGAGCAGGCGATACATCAGAAAAAACTTGCGGATATTACAGAGCGTTTTGTTACGCTCAGTGATAATATCAGTGAACTGAATATTGCAAATGAGGCATCTGCGAATGAAGCGACAAATCTTGCACAGCATATTCAGACAATCTCGGATTTGTGTGAGAATCTGAATGAATCCGTAGGCATTATGTCGGATTTTATTAATGTATATAAGAAGAGCAACGAGGATATCTCTTCCATAGCGGGGCAGACGAATCTGCTTTCACTGAATGCATCGATAGAGGCCGCCCGTGCAGGGGAGCAGGGAAGAGGATTTGCGGTTGTTGCGGAGGAAATCCGCAATCTGTCAGATTCGACCAAGGATCTGTTGTCACAAAATGACCAGAAAGCAGAAGCGATTCTTCCAAAAATCGGGGAGAGTATGGAAGCAATTAAGAATCTGATCGAGAGTATGAATGAGATGACAGAAAAAGTTGCAACGATTGCATCAAATACAGAAGAGATTTCTTCACAGACGACTTATGTGCAGGAAATGACCGGTAACTTAAGACAGGATGTAGAACAGTTATAGAAAATAGAAACAAAAAATGCGAAGTCCATATGGTGGCTTCGCATTTTTTGCGTAAACCCCCCGCAAAGTTTTTGAAAAAATGTATCTGTTTTCGCAGGAACGTGGATTGCAAACCCAGCCGGAGCAGTCAACGGTCATGATGAATGGGCGTGTAAATACGGATGTGGAAGAACACGTTAAACTAAAGCTGATTGAAACTCTTATAAAGTTTAACTTTGATTGTTGAACGTAGATTTTGTGTGGAAAATATGATATTATGAAGCCAGTAGCAAATTTGAATTCATAGGCTATGCTCCTTAGAACAAATTCTTAGTACTAATTTAGCATAAATATCAGGGCTTTGCAAACTAAGGGGAAAATATACCAAAAACAAAATATATTTTTATGAAAAATATGGTATTTTCTATGGTTTTGGCAGATGTTAGAAAAATAAGAAACGGGGGTTTTAATGTGAAAAGAAACAAAAGTCTAGGGTGGAAAAAGGTATGTGCAGCTATGATGGCAGCCGCAATGACCATTACAATGGTACTTGTAAGTGGCATGGCACGGACATCATCAACTGCCGTAGAAAGTGGAAAATTTTCCAATCCTGTTATTTATGCGGATGTACCAGATATCGATATGATCCGTGTGAATGACACGTATTACATGGTAAGTACGACAATGCATCTCTCACCGGGATGTCCGATCATGAAGTCAAAAGATCTTGTCAACTGGGAAATTGTCAATTATGTATATGACATTCTCGGTGATACGGATGCCATGAACTTAAGAAATGGTGAAAGTATGTATGGTAATGGACAGTGGGCAGCAAGCTTACAGTACCATAATAACAAGTATTATGTTGCATTCAATTCGAATACAACAGGACATGCTTACATCTATACCACAGATGATATTGAAAATGGTTCATGGACAAAGACGGAATTAGCAAAAGGCTACCATGATATGGCATTATTCTTTGATGATGATACACCTTATATCGTGTATGGTAGTGCTAATATCAAGTATGTAGAATTAAGTGAAGATCTTTCCGGAGAAAAAGAGGGCGGAAAGAGCGGTACACTTTTCTCACAGAACAGAGGTGCTGATACAGGAAAATTCGATGGCGGCCTGCCATTTGAAGGAACACATGTGATGAAAAAAGATGGTTATTATTATGTGTTCAATATCTGCTGGCCAAAAGGAAAGCCAAGAATTGAAGTGTGTCACAGAAGCAAATCCTTTATCGACGGCACATGGGAAACGAAAGAGATTTTAAATGCAAACTTTTCTAACAACGGAACGAATGCAGGTGTCGCACAGGGTGGTCTGATCGATACAACGGATGGCAAATGGTATGGATTTATGTTTCAGGATCATGGTGCGATCGGACGTACACCAATTCTTACAGACTGTACATGGATCGACGGCTGGCCAATGCTTGGTAAAGACGGCGATGGCAAGACAGTAGAGGCTGAGATGGAACTTCCGGTAGAAGGAAGTGAGAGCAAATCACTGGTAAAATCGGATGAATTTTATAATGATGCGGAGCATAGAGTATTCGATGCTGCGAAAGAGGGCGCAGAATCTGATACGGCTATGATGTCAGCAGATATAGATGCTACGGGAGCAGATGATATACAGACAGATCCAGGTGAAACAACGGAAAATCAGACTGTGGAATTAGTAAAAAACGGCAGCTTTGATGATGGAACAAAAGGCTGGAAAGCATTTAACGGTGGCACGATCAGTGCAGAAAAAGATGAAAAAAGTGGAAATAACTACGGAAAGATTACGGATAGAAAAAGTATAGGAAGCGGTCTTGCTTATGATCTGACAGGAAAGATCGCAGAAGGTGTCCAATATCATATCAAGGCAAAAATCAAATACGATAATGAGAATGGACCTGCTACAAGAAAATTCAACATCACATTCCAGAATGGTACAGCATGGAATTACAGACAGGTTGCAGGTGGTGTTGATGTTGTGAAGGGTGAATGGACAGAAATCGAATGTGATTATGTACCGGGAAAATCTACAGAAGGTAATCCATTCAGTTCCGTAGAAAATACCATGTTTTTTGAAACAGGCTGGGTAGCTTCAACGACTGCAGATAACGACTTGATGGATTTCTATGTAGATGATGTTTCTGTTACTTATAATAAATCAGATCTTCCAGATGAGGAAGAAGATGATAATCTCATTGAACTGATCACAAATGGAGATGTAGAAACCGGAAATACTACAGGATGGAGATCCACACCACAGGAACCAGATGCAAAGGGTGAAAAAAGTGCTGTATTAACAGCAGTTAAAGAAGAAGGAGCATCCGGTAATTATTGTCTTTCAGTTGCCGACAGACTGACAACTGGAATGGGTGCATGTCAGGATATTAGTGGAAAATTAGAGTTTGGTAAAACATATACTATATCCGGTAAATTAAAATATACGACAGGACCGGATACGAAGAAATTTATTGTGACGATTCAAAACGGTGATAATTATAACTGGAGAGAGAATCTGGTAACAATCAATGCTACAAAGGGTGAATGGGCTACATTTAAAGGTACTTATACTGTACATGATAAGAGTGAGAAATTCCCATTTGATCCAAAACAGAATTTTATCTTTATTGAAACACCATGGACAGCAAATCCAGCAGCAGAAAATGACTGGATGGGATATTATCTCGATGATTTCTCTATGACAACAGAAGATGATAATATCATTAAGAATGGTTCATTTGAAAAAGGAACTACCAACTGGACAGGATTTGAAAATGGTACAATTGAAATTGTAGATGATGCAGATGGTGCACAGGACGGAAGTAAATATATTGCAGCCGTAAACAGAACTGCATGTGCACAGGGACCGTCACAGGATGTCAGCAATAAACTGAGTGCAGGAAGTACTTACGTTGTATCTGCATGGGTAAAATATACTGCAAAAGATGCTGTTGACAGCAAGTCCTTTAATATGACAATCCAGAATGGACCAAATTATCAATACCGTAAAGTAATTAAGAGTGCAACGGCAAAGAAAGGTGAATGGACACAGATCACAGGAGAATATACGATGCCGGATGATGCGATCACCGATCAGAACTATATTTTCTTTGAAACAGGCTGGGTATCGTCACCGAAAAAGACGGATGATTTAATGGATTTTTATGTGGATAACGTAACGATCACAGAAAAAAATGTGGAAAAAGAACTTCCAGACGCAGGTGAACATGATTACAATGGTTCAGATCTGGATCTGGTATGGCAGTGGAACCACAATCCAAATAACAATAACTGGTCATTAACAGATAGGGCAGGATGGCTTCGTCTGACAACAGGAAGTAAAGCAACAAGTATTTTAAATGCAAGAAATACACTGACACAGAGAACATTCGGACCGACCTGTTCTGGTAAGATCAAAATGGATATCTCTGGAATGAAGAACGGAGATTATGCAGGACTTGCAGCATTCTCTTATAACTATGGTTATATTGCAGTCAAAAAAGAGAGTGCAGGTGCAAAACTTGTCATGGTAGATGCACATAATAATCAGAAAGAAAAAGCGGATAAGCCAACAGTTGCAGCAAGTGTGGACTGTACATCAGATATCGTTTACCTGAAAGAAGATTTTGACTTTGCAGGTGGAGATAAAGTTACATTCTATTACAGTTTTGACGGAAATACATGGACACAGTTAGGTGATCCAATGCAGTTAAGTTATGAACTGACACACTTTATGGGAAGTAAATTTGCAATCTTTAACTATGCAACAAAATCCACAGGCGGTTATGCAGATTTTGATTACTTCCGTGTAACAGATAAATTAACAGGAACAGATGCACCGGAAGAAAAAGACCACGCAGCATCTTTAAGCGGAACAGAAGAAATAAGCGGTGTGATCAACAGTGAGGCTACAGTAAAAGTAACAATGGATGCACTGACCGGAGAAGGTCATACAGACTTAAAAGCATCCTTATCCGTTCCATCAGGCATGGATGTAAAAGATGTCACATTTAACAGTGATGCGATCGCAGGTGAAACATCATGGAGCTTTAAGAATGGTCATCTTGTATTACAGGCATCAGGAAAAGACTTTACTTTTGAAGCAGCAGATAAATTATTTGCAACTGTAACATTAAAAATGACAGGTTACGCCGATAAAGATACAACAGTAAATGTCAGTGCAGATTATATTACCGCAGATAAAGGTAATGTAGAATATGATGTTACAGCATGCAGCTTAGATATCAAAGAAAAATAATTTAATACAAAAGCACTTGCGAAAAAATCAGGATACAGCAATCCGCTTGTCACAACTGATTTTGGTGCTGATCCATATGCGATCGTATATGATGGCAGAGTTTATGTATACATGACATCTGATGATGGGTTTAAGGATATATATACCGGACACTTTGACGAGATTATGCTGATTCGTGACACAGCTGATTTGGATACATTTATGGAAATGTATGATGTGGCAACGATTTCTAAGGAATATTAGTAATCATTAAGGGATGGAAAATTTGAATTTTATGGAGGAACTATTGTGGCAGATAAAATACAAAATGCTTATCATGATTCTAAAAATATATATGATGGTGTATTAGCGCAGGGAAATATCTTTAGTAAGCTCTATATTAAATTGTTTTGGAGTGGAACGGATGATAATGAAATTGCAAGGAAAGTTTTATCATACTGAAACTTATGATATTGTAGTTAGTATGAATGGTTTTCATGCTTTTCCAGATAAGGAACGTGCATTCAGAGAAACGTGGCGTGTGTTAAAAAATGGTGGTACATTTATTGCTTGTTTTTACATTAAGGAGAAGTCAAAAATAACGGATTGGTTGGTAAAAAATATACTTTCAAAAAAGGATGGTTTACTTCAAATGTGAAAAATATAAGCGAAATTTTTAGTTAAGTTAAGAGATTATAACAGAGCGAAAGTGTTGAAGTGGACGGAGGCTTTGTGAGAAGTATTGTAATGGGAGAAAATAGCGGATGAGCGTAACATATGAAATAGTAGAAGATGTGGCTTTTTTCTTAAATCATCATGTAAATGGATGCGTAAAAAAAATAATGCACAATTTCATTACGAGTAGTAGTAATTGTGAAGAATTGCCTTTGTGGATATATTTACAATTGAAAGTAAAAAAATATAGGTACAAAGATTTCCCGATATATGTTATGCGAAGAAAAAACAACATAAATGCTAAGAAGGCTATTTTGTTTCTGGCAGGTGGAGGCGGAATGGCAAGACCTATGTTTTTACACTTTGATATAGTATCTAAATTGGCAAGAGATACTGGTGCGACTGTCTATTTTGCGTATTATCCATTGGCACCGGAACATAATGTTATTCAGGCGTTGGAATGGTTGGAAGGTGTTTATAGGCGCATTGTAAATAAGCATTTGGTAGAGGATATTACTATTATGGGAGATAGTGCTGGTGCGAATCTTACACTCAGCTTGATTAATCGTGTAAAAAATAAACCTTCAAAAGCCATTTTAGTTTCACCGGCCAGCGGATTAGAGTTTGGAAGAAATAGGGACATTCGCTTGGCTATGGAGCATAGGGACCCGTTGCTTACCGTGAAAATGAATGATTTGATTGCAGAAAATTGGGCAAGAAATGTACCGTTAAGTAGTCCGGATATCAGTCCGGAATATATATGTTATAAAGGATTCCCGAGGATTTTGTTATTTTGTGGTACGCATGAAGTATTTTATCCACATAATAAGAAATTGATAAGTAAGATGAAGAAAGAAGGAGCAAAAGCTGAAACGGTGATAATGCCTATGTGCCATGATTGGGCTTTGTGCAGAGTGTTTCCTGAAGGGAAAAATGCAGTAATAAAGATGTCGGATTTTATAAAATAAAAGAGAAAACCCATTACCCTTGGGTGATGGGTTGAACTCTTTTGCCAGGTGCCGGGTTCAAGCCCGGTACCTGGTGAGATGCGAAGCATCGATTTTATATGAGCAAGTAGCGAAGCGGATTGCGAATATCATTGACTAGTATGTAGAAAGTAAGATGAAGTATAAATTCCAGTTCTACGGAGCTTTTAAAATTGAATATTGGATGATTTTACATAGCCGTTAAGGAGTAATTAAGCTCCTTAGCGGCTTATTTTATTTCACGATAGGAGGTGAGGAAAATGAAAATTAAAAAGGTGGATGACAAGCCAATGGTCATTCACACCAAGGAGAAAGCCAAGATTCATGCCCATGAACCAAAGGGAGCCAAGATTAAAGGCAGCAACATCTATACAGTAGAGAGAGGTCCTAAGACTATCGGTGCAAAGGTATCTGATGATAAAAAGAAGTCCTATCGCAAGAGCACCATTCATCAGTCAGAATCGAAGAATAAGGGACTATCAAGATTCAAGCGAAACTATAGAGAATCCAATACTTCAATTAAGACCAAGAATACCAATCTTCACATTGCAGGAAGAACTGGAGCACTTGCAGCCGGAGCAGTTACAGAGCAGGTAGATGGAGGACAGGAAGTATCACAGGCAGCATATCTTGCATATGAAGCAAGCCGCCCCGTTACCGGAACTGCTTCTAAGGGTGCAGCACTCTTTAAGAAAAAGGCGGCAGCCGAGGCAAGAAAGCGTATCAAGAAGGTAGAGGCAGGAAAGAAGCTGGCAAAAAAGACAGCAAAGAAAGCTGCCAAAGATACAGCCAAGACTGTAGCTAAAGAGACGGCAAAAGAAACAGCAAAGACTACTGCCAAGGTTGCAACAAAAACTGCTACAAAGGCAGCTGCGACGGTGGCAGGAACAGCGGTTGCACCGGGAGTTGGCACGGCAATCGGCATGGCAGCCGGATATGCTGCAGGTGTGTCCATAGAGGTCAAGGATGAAAAGATGACCAACCGGAGCAGGAAGATAAAGTTCTTTCTGGATAAGATGAGAGCACAGGGGAATCAGACGGACAGCGTGGCAAAGCTGGTAAAGGATCTGATTGTGCGAAAAGCGATTACCTGGG
>ENA-ORNR01001813-ORNR01001813.1-human-gut-metagenome-genome-assembly--contig:-NODE-1813-length-18551-cov-3.137651_pt1 | contig 18551 bp, 21 predicted proteins | sample MGYA00242114_ERZ509020 | MGnify/ENA primary metagenome ERZ509020 (study PRJEB26280, sample SAMEA2338758) | human gut metagenome | biome: human gut; feature: human-associated habitat; material: faeces...
GAGCAGAGCCCGAATCGCTTGAACACGCCCTCGGCGTGCCAGAGCTGGACAACTTTCGTCTCCGGGCTGAAATTTATATAGGCGAGGGGCATAAAATTGTCGTTCAAAAAGATATATTGCGCTGTTGCAAGGCGGTATGAGCTGACGAAAAAGAACCTGAATGCGCCTTTTATGAGCTTCGCCGGATTCTTTGAAAGCTCGATGTCGCGGCGGGTAATGAGCTTTATATCATAGCCTCCGCGCCTCTCAAGCTCCGTCTTAACCGCGCCGAGCGAATCGTTGAAATCCGCGTTGTGCGGAGATACCAAAGCCACCCTTCCCCTTTTGACAGGGAAAAGGCGGCATATTCTGAATATCACTGCGTAAATAGTATAAAACAGCTTTTTCATTATTTGTCCCAATCGATGACGGTCTTGCCGAAGTTTCTCATATAGTCGGCGTTGAACGCCTTGTGGATATCCGGGATATCGCGAACCTTGAACTCATCGCCGATAAGATTCTCAAGGTAGTGTCCGACCTCCGGATGCTCTGCGAAAATCTGCATCGTGCGCAGGAAATCTTTCCTGCCGCTGCGCGAAGAGCCGAAGAGATTGAGACCTTTTTCAAGCACCATTCTCGTGTTGATATCGACGAAGTTCTCGCTGACGCCCATGAGCGAAATGCTGCCCTCGGGCTCAATGAGGTCTATCATCTGATTTATCGCGGGTCTTGAGCCGGGGCCGCCGACGCACTCGAACGCGTGGTCGATGCTGACTCCCTCAGGCACCGCGTCAACATGGAATGTCTCTTTTGCAAAGGTGAAGAAATTGAGCTTGTCCTCAACCGTGCCGAATATATAGAGCTCGGCGTTCGGATAGAGATAGTGCAGCATCAATGCGGTTATGAAGCCGACATTTCCGTCGCCCCAGATACCGATTCTGCGGCGGTTGGAATTCGCGAACTTCTCGAAGCGCGAGATGGACTGCACGCTGACGCTGACGAGCTCCGAGAACGAAGCGACGCGCATATCGAAGCCCTCGGGCACCTTGACAAGGCGGTCGTGGGGCATCTGGATATAGTCGCGCATGAAGCCGTCATATCCGCTCGAGCAGAAGTGGCTCGAACGCAGATAGTTCTCGGCGATGACCGGGTCGGTCTCGGTGGGTGTATTGGGTATCGGAATGAGCATCTCGCCGACCGAAAACACGCCGCTCGGGTCATATATTACTTCGGCGACACACTCATGGATAAGAGCCATGGGCAGCTTCTTCATGAGAACGGCGCGGTTGCGCAGACCCTGATAGTAGCGCTGATCCGCCTTGCATATCGACATCTTGACGGGACGGAGAATAACCTCGTTCTTCGAGAGGTCTATCTCCTTGTACGCCGTGTCAATGAGCTTGGGCGCTATAAGCTGATATACTTCATTTATCATTGTTCACAACCCCCAGAAGTGCGTTTGCAACTTTGAGATCATAGGTGTAGGTTATCTTGATGTTGAACACTTCGCCGTCGACGATGCGGACGGGCTTGTTCTTTATTGTATAAATCTTGCACGCGTCGGTCAGCGTGTTCTTCTCGTCCTCGGTGAGGCTGTTGAGAACGCTCTCAAGCTCCTTTATTCTGAAGGACTGCGGAGTCTGACCCTGATACAGCTCGCTTCTGGTCGGGATGCTGCTGACATTTTCGCTGTCCTCGCTGCGGACTATTGTATCCGTTGCGGGAATAACAGTGTCGCACGCGCCGTATTTCTTCGCAGCCTCGATATTTTCGTCAATTATTCTGTGGGTGACAAACGGACGGACTGCGTCGTGGGTAACAATAACGCTGTCATCGTCAATGGCGAAATTCTCGTTGATGAACTTGAGCGCGTTTTCGAGCGTGCCGTTTCTTGTTGAGCCGCCCTCAACGACATTTATCTTCTCTGCGATAGCCTCGCCGAGATATTTCTTCACGAGATCCTTCGTGTGGGCTATCCATGCCTTGGGGCAGAGGACTATTATGCGGTCGATTCCGGGATTGACGACAAACTTCTCTATCGTGTGGACTATTATCGGCTTTGAGCCGAGCTGGAGATACTGCTTGGGCATATCTGCGCTGCCCATTCTGCTGCCGATACCGCCGGCAAAAATCGCTCCTATGACCATCTGAAAAACACCCTTTCTTATTTTATTCCCTTGACCATACGGTCGTAGATATCACAGACCTCCTGGCTCGTTCCGGAAGCTATCATCTTGCCGTGATCGAGGATTATGGCCTTGTTGCAGAGTCTGCGCACCTGTTCTGTCGAGTGCGAGACGAAGAGCACCGTTACATTGTTTTCAAACATCGACATGACGCGTTTCTCGCTCTTGGCTCTGAAACGGGCGTCGCCGACAGAGAGCACCTCGTCGAGAATAAGCACCTGCGGATCGACCGCAGTAGCTATCGCGAAGCCAAGACGCGCACGCATACCGGAGGAATAGTTCTTGACCGGGACATGCATGAAGTCTTTGAGCTCGGCGAATTCGACTATCTCATCATAGCGCTCCTCGATGTATTTTCTCGAATAGCCCATCGTTGCGCCGTAGAGATAGACATTCTCCTTGCCGGTGTAGTTCATGTCAAAGCCCGCGCCGAGTTCAAGCAGAGGGGCAATAACGCCCTTTGTCGTGACCGTGCCCTTGGTGGGCTTGAGAACGCCTGCGACAGTCTTGAGCAGTGTACTCTTGCCGGCTCCATTGAAGCCGAGAACACCGAGGCGCTCGCCCTTTTCGATCTGGAAATTGACATCGGTCAACGCCCAGAAATCGTCATACCTGAGCTTGCGGGTGACGAGCTTTATGAAATATTCTTTTAGATTGTCTACCTTTTCCTGATTCTGAATGAATCTGATGCTGACGTGATTTACATCAACCATTACGTTGCCCATAATTACGCCCTCCCATCAGATGTGCAGGATGAAATCATCCTGCTTCTTGTAGAACACCAGCACGCCTATGAGCAGCATCGCAACGCTGAAGACGGCGGAGTAGATTATATGATTCGGATTCATCGCCCTGCCGAAAAGCACGCAGTCCCTGAACATCGAGACTATCGAATAGAGCGGGTTTGCCATGAGCGCATACTGTGCATACCTGTTGGTTATATGCAGAGTCTCGACATTGTAGAATATGGGAGTCGCATAGAACAGCAGCATGCAGAAAACTTCGTACATATACTCGACATCCTTGAAGAAAACCTCCATGGTGCAAAGTATCATTCCGACGCCGACGCACAGCACAAAGAGTATGAGTATCGGCACGAAGGAGAGCAGAATATACGGAGTCAGGCGCATGGCGGTGTCGGTGAATATCATGTAATACGCCATAACGACCGCAAGCACAAGAAGCGAAATCAAAAACGTTATGAAGTTCGACGCGACATTCGCCATGGGGTATATGTACTTGGGCACATACACCTTCTTTATGACCGATGCGCTGTTTCTTATCGATCGCATGGCGCGCTTGGTCGCCTGGGAATAGAACTCATAGAGCAGACGGCCGCAGAGCAAATATACGGGATAGTTGAGAACCTTCGACTCATCGCGTCCGAAGATATTTCCGAAGATGAACGCGAGCACGATCATCGTCAGAAGCGGCTGAAGAAATGTCCAGAACATACCAAGAACCGAGTTCCTGTACTGGAGCTTAATGTTCTTGCGAACGATCTCGGTGAAAAGGAAACGGTACTTATAAAAATTCTTGAAGTATTTCTTCATCCGAATCACCTCCACTTTTTCATATAGTAGAACATCGAGCGGATATGGACGAGCAGGAGCTTGAAGTTATGTTTCGACTCCCTCTCCCATTCGTGATAGACGACAACCGACGGATCAAACACGACGCGGGCATATTTGCGCACGGTGCGGGTTATATCGCTGTCTTCAAAATAGAGGAAATATCCCTCGTCAAAGCCGCCGATTTTGCGAAACAGCTCCGTTCTTATCATGAAGAAGCATCCGGAGGCGTTCTCAATGTCAAAGGGCTTTGTGTAGTCCTCGTCGAGCATTGCGTATTCGCGCAGGAGCCTGCCCGGCTTCTCTTCGTTGCGCAGGCGGCTGGCAAAAAGATATTTTATCTTCGGGTCGCGCTTGCCGAGGATCTGCATACGCCCGTCTGGGAAACAGATTTTCGGGGCGAGCATACCTATATCCTCATGCTCTTCGAGATAGTCCGCAAGGGCGGATATCGCGTCGTTCTTTACTGTAATATCCGGATTTATGACGACATGATATTTTGAATCAAGCCTGTCCATCACCAGATTATGACCCGCTCCGAAGCCGGTGTTTCCGGCGTTGCGGATAAGCTCAAGCTGCGGGTAGTTCTGCTCGATAAACTCCGGGGTGCCGTCGGTTGAGGAATTGTCCACAACATAGAGCTTGAAATCGGCACGGGTGAACTCGAGCAGAGAATCAAGGGTCTTTTTGATGGAATGCATATTGTTGTGCGTCACTATGCACCCCGTGACCTTATATTTTCCCAATTTCACACCTCTTTAAAGTGCTGACTTATCACGGTCAGCGTCAGTCTGCGTTTTTGTATCGCAGTATATCTCCCGCCATCTGAATACGCCAGGATATCTTCTGCGCGGCGGTGGTCTTGCCTCCTGTCACATTGCCGCCGTGGCAGCGATGCTTGATAAGAGGCTCGTATATGAACTCGACCTTGCCTTTTAGCTCGGCGTTGAGTCCTATCCACCAGTCATGCATGGCGAGATCTTTGGGGAACGGCATAAACGCAGTCTCGAAATCGCGCCTGAACGCCATGCAGCAGCCCATATATGAATTCTTCAGAAAGTTTCTGACAAATCCCCTCTTCGAGCCGTTGAGGCTGAAGAAAGATTCGTCGGTGACGTTCAGTTCCCCGTCCGTCATCATTGCGTCATGCAGCACGACGTCTGCGCCGTTTTCAATCGCTTTCATGACGCGCTCAACCTTGTTCGGGAGCCAGACATCGTCCTGATCGCACAGGAAGATTACATCTCCCGAGCAGTTGAGAATAGCGTTTTCAAAATTTCTGCATACGCCCTCGCCCGTGCCTTCGACATATCTGACGCGCCCGTCATATGCCGAATAGAATTCGACAGCCGCGCGGGTCTTGCCCGCGGGGTTATCGTCGCTGACGACTATCTCGTCGTCCCTGCCGAGCTGAGGGAGTATGGATTCGATCTGTTCTCCTATATATTTCTCGCCGTTATATGCGGCAAGAGCAACCGATATTTTCATATATCAATAGAGCTTTGCGCCCGCGGGGATGCGACCGGAGACCATGAGAAGATTGAGCTTCTCTTCGCCCTCCTCCGAATGTACGGCGCTCAGGAGCATTCCGCACGAATCGATGCCCATCATCGATCTGGGCGGCAGGTTGGTTATGGCTATGAGCGTCTTGCCGACAAGCTCTTCTGGCTCATAATAGGCATGAATACCGCTTAAAATAATGCGGTCGGTGCCCGTGCCGTCATCGAGGACGAACTTGAGCAGCTTCTTGCTCTTGGGCACTGCGGTGCATTCTTTGACCTTGACGGCTCTGAAATCGGACTTGCTGAAAGTCTCAAAATCGACAAAATCCTTGAAGAGAGGCTCTATCTCGACCTTTGAGAAGTCTATGGTCTCGGGAGTCTCCTCCTCTTTTTCCTCTTCGACAACCGCGGTCTTCTTGGACGCATCGCCGTCAAGCGACTTCATCGTCGGGAAGAGCAGAACGTCGCGGATTGAGTAGCTGTCGGTCAGGAGCATGGCAAAGCGGTCGATACCGATGCCGATGCCGCCTGTCGGGGGCATACCGTATTCGAGAGCCATAAGGAAGTCCTCGTCGGTGTGGTTCGCCTCATCGTCGCCGGCGGCAAACAGCTCTTCCTGAGCCTCAAAGCGGCCGCGCTGGTCAATAGGATCGTTGAGCTCGGAGAAGGCGTTCGCCATCTCGCGGCAGGTTATGAACAGCTCGAAACGCTCCGTGTAGTTCGGATCGTCGGGCTTTCTCTTTGCAAGCGGGGAAATCTCGACCGGGTGCTCCGTGATGAAGGTCGGCTGAACGAGCTTGTCCTCAACATATTCCTCGAAGAAGAGGTTGAGCAGGTCGCCCTTCTTGTGTCTCTCTTCAAATTCGATGCCGCGCTCCTTGGCGAGTGAACGGGCAGTTTCAAGATCGATTTCAGCGAAATCGACGCCTGCATATTTCTTGACCGCCTCGACCATCGTCATGCGGGCAAAGGGCTTGGAGAGGTCAATTTCCACGCCGTCATAGGTGACGACGGCAGTGCCGAGAACCTTGAGAGCAACGGTTCTGTAGAGCTCTTCGACAAGGTCCATCATGCCGTGGAAATCTGTATACGCCTGATATATCTCAAGGAGCGTGAACTCGGGATTGTGGCGCACGTCAAGACCCTCGTTGCGGAAAACTCTGCCCATCTCGTAGACTCGCTCAAGTCCGCCGACTATAAGGCGTTTGAGATAGAGTTCAAGGGAAATGCGCAGGTTGAGATCCTCGTTGAGGGCGTTGTGATGGGTCACAAACGGACGCGCGGCAGCGCCGCCCGCATTCTGAACAAGAATGGGCGTCTCGACCTCGATGAAATCCTTGGAATCGAGATAGTTTCTTATCTCGCGAATTATCAGGCTTCTCTTTATAAATGTATCCTTGACATCGGGGTTGACTATGAGGTCAAGGTAGCGGCGGCGATAGCGGGTATCGGTATCGCGCAGACCGTGGAATTTTTCGGGCAGCGGGAGCAGTGACTTCGTCAGCAGGCGAAGTGCGGTTGCGTGGATGGATATCTCGCCCCTGCGGGTCTTGAACACCGTGCCGCGCACTTCAAGGATATCGCCGATATCCCACTTCTTGAACTTTGCAAATGTATCCTCGCCGACATCGTTTATGCGCACATAGACCTGAATACGGCCCGAGCGGTCACGGATATCGATGAAGTTCGCCTTGCCCATATCGCGTCTTGACATCATTCGTCCGCATATGGAGACCTCTTTGCCCTCCATCGCTTCGAAATTGTCAACTATCTCCTGTGCATGGGCGGACTGATCCGCTGTTGTTATTTTGAACGGATCCTCCCCTGCGGCGCAAAGCTCGTTGAGCTTGTCCAGGCGGATCTGACGCAGGGCGTTTATGTCCTCCTGAGCCTCTTCGCTCTCGGCGGAGACGGGGTTGGTGTTTATCTCATCCGGCATTTTTTTCACTCCTTGGATTTATGTGAACTGTGCTTTTTTACTTTGACTTTGCAATGCTGAGAATCTTGAGCTGAAGAATCTTTCCGGTCGGCAGCGGAACATCGACTACATCACCCTTGCGGTTGCCGATAAGCGACTTGCCTATGGGCGACTGGTCGGAGATTATGCCCTGAGAGGGGTTCGACTCGCTGGGTCCGAGGATAGTATACTCGCTCTTCTTGCCGGTCTCGACATTCTCGACCTTGACCTTTGAGCCGGGATGAACCACGCCCGCATTCAGATTGTCCTCATCGAGGATATTCGCGTTGCGGATGTCGTTTTCAAGGCGGGCGATTTTAGCTTCGAGCTTTGCCTGCTCGTTCATCGCCTCATCATACTCGGAGTTTTCGGAAAGGTCGCCGAAAGAACGCGCAACTTTGATGCGCTCGGCTATCTCATCTCTGCCGGTGGTTTTGAGCTGTTCGAGCTCCTTAACCTTGGCATCGTAGCTCTCTCTTGTCAATACGATCTGCTTTTCCATTTTAAGGCCATCCTTCTTCCTTAAATTTTAAAAATTGATACACTAAGGCCTTTTCAGGCACTTATCCACAATATTGTTATTATATTCATTTTATCGCCTGTTGTCAATAGTTTACGGCGCCGCCGAGAGCCTTATAAGCTCCGACGCGGCGCGCAGAGAAAGCGGTTTTCCGCCGTGATATATTTCGGAAAAACAAAGCTGCGCGAGCGAGTGGATTCGGCTTATAAGATAAAGCGCACCCGCGAATTCAAGCGAGTCCGCGCCCGTCGGCATGAGACGCGCATATGCGCTCGGGAGCGTTATTTTTCCCGCCGTAAAAACTTCGCCGCCGCAGACAAACTTTTCGGGCGACGAATCGAGGTCGATAACTGCATCCGCGCTGTCGCTGATTCCGTCGAGAACCGCCGCGCCGAATTCGTCCATGGCGTTTTCTATCGGGCGCGAATACCCGTCCGGGCACGAAGTCGCGACGCGGATATCCGAAAACAGCGGCACTGCAACGCCGAGCCTCTGGGCAGCGGAGGCGTTTTTGTCTTTTATCAGCAGCTCGCCGCGCACTCCACACCCGCAGGACGAGCGCAATATAGAGCACGCAGTGTTGAAGAAAACGAGCTTTCTGTAATCGGAGAGATCGGGCTCGTCTATCCCGCCGCCGGGCGCTATATCTTCAGGCAGAAGCATTGTGCCCGAACATCTGCCAGCCGCTTCGCATATCGCCGCGCGGTTTATTTTTCCGCGCCGCCTGGCTGAAATTATCTCGCGAAACGGCAGACCGCCGTATACGCGCACATCGCGCACCTGCGGAGCCCTAAACAGCCGCCTTCGCCTGAAAAAGCCGGCATCGTCAGCAATAACGAGAACCGAAAACATACTATCACCGCCGAAAATATCCTTCTCAAAGATATTATATGCCGCGAAGCGATGAAAATAGACAAAAAGAAAAAGCAGGCCTAAGCCTGCTTATCTGTATTAAAATGATATTACTCGGCGAAGCCGGACTCAACAAGCTTCACAAGCTCATCAACAGCCTGCTCCTCGTCGGGACCGCCTGCGATGATGCGGATCTGGGTGTTGCCCATGATGCCGAGGGAAAGCACGCCGAGAAGGCTCTTGGCGTTGACTCTGCGCTCGTCCTTTTCCACCCAGATGGAAGACTTGAACTCGTTAGCCTTCTGAATGAAAAAAGTTGCCGGACGTGCATGAAGTCCTACCTGATTCTGTACCATAACATCTTTAACATACATAATATATAATCTCCCACACACAAATTCAAATTTTATTCTACTGCTTATATATTATATCATAAAACTTGTCCCCGTCAACAATTTACTTGCGACTTTCGCCCTCAAAGGCGATAATTCGTTGCCTGTTCCAAAGTTAAAAATTCGGGCGGGGGCTTTGTTGTGTATTTTGACCATACAAGGCACATCTTTTTAATGCAGGTTGCACATTAAATTATTGCCTCGGAAATCAGTCCTCACTCTTCAAAGACGAGAGAAACGCTCGGTCTTTTCGGCTCAGCTCCGCTTTTTCGAGCATATCGGGTCTGCGGCGATAGGTGCGCTCAAGGCTCTGTTCCCTGCGCCACTTCTCGATGTTCGCGTGGTGACCCGAGAGCAGAACGGGCGGCACCTCTTTGCCGTGCCACTCGACGGGGCGTGTGTACTGCGGATATTCGAGCAGAGAAGAAAAATGACTCTCAAGCTCAAATGCGTCCTCGTTTGCGAGCACTCCGGGGAGCATTCGCGCCACGGCGTCCGCAAGCATAAGCGCCGGCAGCTCGCCGCCGGTGACAACAAAATCGCCTATTGAGATTTCCTCGTCCACTATCTCCTCGATAACGCGCTCGTCTATGCCCTCATAGTGACCGCAAAGCAGCGCGATATTGTCAAGCTTCGACAGCTCCACAACGCGCTTTTGGGTCAGTGTCTTTCCCTGCGGGGTCAGATATATGAGATGCGGGCGCGTGCCCGTGTCGCGGCAAAGGGACTTGTAGCAGTCATATATCGGCTGCACCTGCATTATCATGCCCGTCCCGCCGCCGTAGGGCGAATCGTCGACGCGGTTGTGCTTGTCGAGCGTATAGTCGCGGATGTTGCGGCAGTTTATTTCAACGCAGCCGCGCTCGCGTGCTCTGCCTATGACGCTCTCCCTGAGCACCTCACAGCACATCTCCGGGAAGAGGGTAAGAATATCAATCCTCATCTGAAAACAGCCCTTTCAGCGGTGTTATCAGGACAATTCCGTTCTCTACATCGACGCTCGAGACAACATCGGGAATTGCGGGGATAAGAGTCTCGGTGCCGTTGTCATCCGTTATGTGCCAGACATCGTTTGCGCCGGTCTGGCTGACATCGGTAACGGTTCCGTAGACTTTTCCGCTGTTTGCGTCCTCGGCGCGGCAGCCGATGAGCTCGGCTATGAACCAGTCGCCTTTCTCGAGATGCGCGTCGCTGCGGCGCATATAGAGCACCTTGCCTCTGAGCGAGGCCGCCTTTTCGACCGTGTCGCAGCCGTCGAGGCGCAGCAGCGCAATATTCCCGTGGGGGCGAGCGCAAACAACGCCCACGCTTTTTTCACCGTGTGCGTCGTAGTAGAGCGTTTTGAACTTTTTGAAGAATTCGGGCGAATCGCACCACGGCTGAACGCGCAGTTCCCCGCGCACGCCGTGGGTGCCGACTATCTGCCCTATTTCAAGATAGTCCTTTATCATCAGTCTATCTCAACTGCGACCTTCTCATCGCAGCGCGTTGCGGCAGCGCGCATAACAGTGCGGATAGCCTTGGCTATTCTGCCCTGCTTGCCGATAACTCTGCCCATGTCATTCTCGCTGACGTGGAGATGATAGACTGTAACGCCCTCATCATCCGGCTCGTCAACGGTGACGGTAACTGCATCGGGCTCTTCAACGAGACCCTGAGCGATGGATATAAGTAAATCCTTCATTTCGATGTTCCTTTCATAGAAAAACAAAACTCCCCGCAGACTGCCGAGAGCCATGTTTTACGCTGAGCGTTATCAGTCGATGACGCCGCTCTTCTTGAGGATATCCTTAACGGTATCGGTGGGCTGAGCGCCGTTGGCGATCCACTGCTTTGCCTTGTCTGCGTCGATCTTCACATCAGCGGGAGTCTTGAGCGGATCATAGGTGCCGATCTCCTCGATGAATCTGCCGTCACGGGGATATCTCGAATCTGCAACGACTATTCTGTAGAAGGGGTTCTTCTTTGCGCCCATGCGGCGAAGTCTGATTTTAACTGCCATGATAATTGTACCTCCAAAAGTAATACAAAATTAATATATAATGTAAACCCTAAGGCTGACCTATAGGATAACATCCGTTTTTACATTCCGAGCTTGCTCGGGTCGAAGCCCATACGGCGCATCTTTTTCTTTGAGCCTTTGCCGTTGAACTGCTTGAAGAGCTTCTGCATCTGCTTGTGCTGGTTGAGAAGCCTGTTGACATCCTCAACCTTCTGTCCGCTGCCCGCGGCGATACGCCTTTTGCGGGAGGGATTGATTATATCGGGATTCTCGCGCTCCTTCGGGGTCATCGAGCGGATGAGCGCCTGGAGACGGTCGAACTGCTTCTCGTCAACATCCACGCCCTGGAGCTTCTTGCCCATGCCCGGGAGCATTGCGAGCGTGTCCTGAATCGAGCCCATTTTGCGAAGCTGGGTTATCTGATCGAGCAGGTCGTTGAGGTCGAACTTGTTCTTTCTTATCTTCTCCTCAAGCTCCGCCGCCTTTTTCTCGTCAATAGCGGTCTCCGCCTTTTCGATAAGCGAGAGGACATCGCCCATGCCGAGGATTCTCGAAGCCATGCGGTCGGGGTGGAAGGTGTCGAGATCGCCGAGCTTTTCGCCGACGCCGACGAACTTTATCGGCTTGCCCGTGACAGCGCGCGCGGAGAGCGCCGCACCGCCTCTGGTGTCGCCGTCGAGCTTTGTCAGGATAAGTCCGTCAATGCCGAGCGTCTCGTTGAAAGTCGAGGCAACATTGACCGCATCCTGACCGGTCATCGCGTCGACCACGAGAAGAATCTCGTGCGGGCGGACTTCCGACTTGATGCGCTTGAGCTCATCCATGAGCTGCTCATCTATATGCAAGCGGCCTGCGGTATCGATGATGACATAGTCGTTGCCCTCGTCCCTTGCAAGCGCGACCGCCTGTTTGGCTGTTTCAACCGGGTCCTGCGTACCCTTTTCAAAGACCGGCACGCCGACCTTTTCGCCGAGCACCTGAAGCTGTTTGATAGCCGCAGGGCGATAGATATCGCACGCGACGAGCATCGGTCTGCTGCCGCGGTTCTTGAGCATGAGCGCAAGCTTTGCGCAGTGCGTCGTTTTACCTGCGCCCTGAAGACCGCAGAGCATTATCACTGTCGGCGGATGCGCCGCAGTCGCGAGGCGGGTCTTCGTACCGCCCATGAGATCGATAAGCTCTTCGTTGACTCTCTTTATGACCATCTGCGCGGGAGTAAGGCTCTCCATAACATCCGCGCCGATAGCTCTCTCGGTGACCTTGGCGGTGAAATCCTTGGCTACCTTGTAGCTGACGTCCGCCTCAAGCAGAGCCATGCGCACGTCGCGCATCGCCGCGCGGACATCCGCCTCGTTGAGGCTGCCCTTGCTTTTAAGACGCTTGAACGCCGCTTCAAGGCGTTCCGAAAGACCTTCAAATGCCAATGTTTTCACCTCTGTATAAAAAGTAAGTAGTTTTTATGTTACCGTTTCAAGCCGAATTGTACCGAGCGATTTTTCCGCAGTCACATCGCACAATCGAGGACTGTGCTGATTTCGCGGGCGGATGATATCCGCCCCTACAGTTGTGACTGAATTCACAGGTTCTCACAACGCAGCTATGGCAAACTTTTTCCGCAATCATATCCGCACAATCGAGGACTGAGAAAAATTTGTCGGAGCAAGGCGTGGGGTTCTGTGAATGAAGGAGCGCACTTTGTGTGCGTGACTGAATTCACAGGTTCTCACAACGCGGCTCCGGCGGATTTTTCCGCAGTCTGATCACTCCATCAATGACATGGCGATGGCCTTAATCTTCACGGTATAATCATTCACTTCGCGCGACAGGCTGTGGTTGAGATTGTAATCCCCTATCTCGCCGGCGCAGTCGATGATTTCAGTGAGTCCGCTGCGTATCTCGTCAAATTTCGAGGCGAGCTTGAGCTTCGATTCCATGTCAAGAAGCTGAGCCTCGGCGCGTTTTATGGCGTCGCGCACGCCCTGGCGGGTTATTCCCTCGTTTTCCGCGATCTCGGAGAGCGACAGGTCGTCGTTATAGTAATAGCCCAGAAAATCGCGCTGTTTTTCTGTCAGCATATCGCCGTAAAGATCGAGCAAAACCGCTATTTCCAGATTTTTTGCCACTTTGTTTTCTCCCCCTTTTCATAAGATCGCGTAAAGGCTAAACCCCTCTGTAAAGTCAAAACGCTTTACAGGGGGTTATTATACTAAAAATATCGTCGGCTGTCAAGCACATTTTTTCGCCGAAAGCGGACTTTTTTCAACATTCCGAATGTGGAAAAGCGGCGGAAAAACACGAAGCGCGTTTTTCTGTCAACCGGTTGTGCCCGGGGCGGCAAAAGACAACAAAATGTGCCGTTTCTCGCCCGCCGATATGTGGAAAACCGTGTGGAAAACTTTTTTATTATTTGAGCTCAACTATCGTCACTCCGTCCTCGCCCTCGCCGTAGACTCCGAGCCTGAAGCGCTTGACATACGGCGACTTGCGCAGATATTGGTTGACGGCGCTCCTGAGCGCGCCCGTGCCCTTGCCGTGGACGACGGTGAACTCGCCGAGACCCATACGGAGCATATAGTCAATATATCTGTCGAGCTCCATGATGCAGTCGTCAACGGTCAGCCCGCGGACATCGAGCCGCGCGGAGGCATCCATGTTCATCTTGCTCTCAACTCCCGTGCGGCGAGTGCCGGAGTTCGGGCTGCGCTTTTTCGGCGCGTTCTCGATAAGGCGCAGGTTTTTGAGCTTTACACGCGTCTTTGCCGCGCCTGCGAGGACTTCGACATTTCCGTTTCTGTCAACGGGCGAAAGCACTGTCGCCTCCTTGCCGAGATCGGCTATAAGAACAGTGTCGCCCTTTTTGAGCTCGCGCGGGAGGACATAGCCGTCGTTCTCAACGCCCATGGCGACCACGGGGTCGACCGCCTCGTCTATCGCGCCGAGACCCTTTCTGACTGCGGCGCGCGCGCGGCGCGCAAGGTCTGCGGCATCTTTTGTCTTCTCTTTTTCTTTTTTGAGCCTGTCGAGCTCGTCGAGCAGAGCATAGCTCTCGCGTTTTGCCTGCTGAGTCAGCTTCGCTGCCTGCGCCTTGGCTTTCTCTATCTCCGCCACGAGTCGTCCGCCGCGTGGTACGGAGCAGAATGGTGTGGAATACTTTTTTCTTTCTCCCGATGAATTCCGGAGCCGCATAGCGAATGATGAGTTTTTGGAATATGAAGAAGTGTATCAGGACCGTTTCTACGGAACGTTGAAAGCGCAGGTGGAAAAGCAATTGGCTGCCGGACAGAATGTTGTGTTCGATGTAGATGTAGTTGGCGGTTGTAACATCAAGAAGTTCTATGGCGAGCGTGCTTTGTCCGTTTTCATCCAGCCGCCTTCGGTGGAAGAATTGCGTAAGCGCCTTGTGGGGCGTGGCACCGATACTCCCGAAGTAATTGAAAGCCGTATAGCGAAAGCCGAATACGAACTAAGTTTCGCTCCGAAATTCGATGCCGTAATTGTGAATGATGATTTGGAGACTGCCAAAGCAGCTGCTTTGAAGGTGATAACTCAATTCTTGAACCAATGAAGCAGACAAGACGCAGAAGTCTATCACCGGGAGCCAATAAGTTCCTGCTGGTTTTGAATATAGTCTTGTTTTTGGGTGCTATTGTTTTGGCGGTATTGAATATTGATTTGAAAGAGTATATTCCGGCGGTAGCCATGTTTATCGTCATGCTCATAAGCGGCATCAATATTTATGGGTGTTGGAAACGCCTGAAAGGGCAACTCTGATATCTCTTAACTTTTAATTTATAAGTTTGTCAAGTGGATATAGGTATCTTCAGCGGTTCGTTCAACCCGGTACATATCGGGCATTTGGCTCTTGCCAATTATCTTTGTGAATACGAAGGTCTGGATGAGATATGGTTCATGGTGACGCCGCATAATCCGCTGAAAGAGGAAACCTTGTTGATGGATGATGCTTTGCGATTGAAGCTGGTGCGGCTTGCCATTGCGGGGTATCCTAAATTCCGGGCTTCCGACTTTGAGTTTCATTTGCCGCGTCCGTCTTATACTGTTCACACACTTGATAAACTGAAAGAGGCCTATCCGCAAGATACTTTCCATCTTATTATAGGAGCTGATAACTGGGCGCTTTTTCCCCGCTGGTATCAGTCGGAACGTATTCTTGCAGAAAATCCAATCCTCATTTATCCACGTCCGGGTTGTGTGGTAGACGAAGAAACTTTACCTCAAAATGTGAAATTGGCTTCTTCGCCTACCTTCGAAATCAGCTCTACCTTTATCCGCCAAGCAATGGAAGAGGGCAGGGATGTGCGTTATTTCCTGCACCCGGCTGTTTATGAGGCATTATTAAGATGAGTTTTATTGTCACTCTTCCAGACATTCGTCAAGATCGCGTATGATCTGCTCCTTGTCCATATGCTGGCCAATGAAGACAATCTTCTGCATACGGTCTCCGTACTTTTCATCCCAGTCGCGTAATAATCCCGGTTCCTGACGCATCAACTCAATCAGATCTTCTTCGGAGGCGGTGGCATACCATAGTCCGGCTTCAGTCAGTTGCTTCTGAGTGCCTGCTTGTTCGAAGAGGTAGGACATGTCGCGGTTATGGCTGAAATAACATACGCCTTTGGTGCGAATAATATGACGGCTCCATTTGGTAGCGATAAAATGGTCGAACTTGTGAATGTCGAAAGCCGGGCGGCGGTAATAGACAAAAGTGCTGATACCATATTCTTCAGCTTCGCCCTCTTCATGATGATGATGGTGATGATGGCTATGTCCTTCATGCTGATGTTCATGTTCTTCATGCTGATGCTCATGTCCTTCATGCTGATGCTCATCTTCCTTATGGTTGTGGTGCCTATGAGCTTCTTTCTCCTCCTCTTCGGTAACTTGGCTTTCTATTCCGCGGATCCAGCCGGCTGAGGTGGCTACATGTTCGAAGTTGAACATTCCTGTATGGATGATTTTTTTCAAGTCTACGTCCGCATAATTACATTCGATTATTTCGGCTCCGGGTTGCAAGGTGTGTATGATTTGCCTGATGCGTTTCAGTTCTTCGGGCTTGACTTCCGCTACCTTGTTCAGCAGGATGATGTTACAGAATTCAATCTGCTGGATGATAAGATTCTCGATGTCCTCGTCATCAATTCCTTTTCGGGTAAGATCGTTGCCGCAAGAAAATTCACTTTGCAGGCGCAAGGCATCCACTACGGTAGTGATGCAGTCCAAGCGGCAGACGCCGTATTTGGTGTACATGCCGCCCATTCGGGGTATGGAACAGATGGTCTGGGCGATAGGTTCCGGTTCGCAAATGCCGCTGGCTTCAATGACGATATAGTCGAAACGCTCCATTCGCAGGATTTCGCCTATTTGCTCTATCAAATCCATCTTCAGGGTGCAGCAGATGCATCCGTTTTGAAGTGCGACAAGGCTTTCATCTTTTTTGCCAACGATACCGCCTTTCTGAATAAGGTCTGCATCAATGTTCACTTCGCCTATGTCGTTGACAATGACGGCAAACTTGATCCCTTGTTTATTGCTAAGGATATGGTTTACTAAAGTTGTTTTGCCACTTCCCAGATAACCGGTGAGAAGCAGTACGGGAATTTCTTTTGTTGTCATATTGATTTTGAATCTCTATCTGGTTGTTATTTGTTTTTCTTGATGAATTCAGCTATTGCGTTTATCAAAGCGGCGTTAACGGGTAATGACGGATTATTATATACAGCCATTTGTTGTTGCGGATTGATGCTTTCGCAATCTTTCAATACATGGTTCATTTTGTCTATCAGTATCAGTTCGGCTTGGGGAGATGCTTTTTTCAGCCGCGCCGCTTCTTCTTCCTGTACTTGAATGTCTTTTTTCCCTTGAAGAATCAGTATGGGCATCTTTAGGGAAGCAATGACGGTCTGTGGGTTGTATTTGTACCATGAAATGAGATAGGGCTGTACGGAAGGGCGAAACAATGTTTGCAGATAAGCGGGAACCTGTGCCACTTCTTTCCCGTTTTTCAGGGACTCATTGATGCTTGCCACTTCTTTCCGTATAGATTCCGGTGTCATTTGGGCGGCCACCTGCTTTTCTATCAGGTCGTATGCGGGGCTTCCTGCACCGGCAATGGAAATAAAGCCTTTTACTTCAGGCCGTTTCCGGCAGGTTAACATTCCGATAAGTGATCCTTCACTATGCCCTGCCACTGTTATACCGGTGAAACGTTTGTCTTTGGCAAGAAGGTCTATCCACCCCGTAACGTCGTTTACGTAATCTTCCAAGCGGAGTTTGGACTCTTCCTTACCGGCAGAGGCGCTGCTGGCTATGCCACGCTTGTCAAAACGTAGTGAGGCTATGCCTTTCAATGCCAGTCCTTCTGCGAGGAACTTCAGTGAATTATTTTTCATCATGGGGTTATTGCCGTCCATGTCGGTGGGGCCGGAACCGGCAATGAGCACTACTACATGACAGGATTTTGCATGTGCCGGTAGAAGAAGTTTCCCATTGATACTACCGCTGGCGGTGTTTAATGTTACGGGATGCTCTTCGGATGTGAGGGGTTGTGCCTGGCAATAAGGAAGGACAAACAAGGCTAAACCGAATAGGAGTAAAAACAGTTGTTTCATATGATTTCTTTTTGCAGTTTCAAATGTAGGCAATATTATTAAATAAAAAAATAGAGGCGGGAAACATTGTGTGCTTCCCACCTCTATTTTTTATTATGCTATGGCTGTCTGTCGTTACAGGATGCCTTGTGCCATCATGGCTTTGGCTACCTTCATGAATCCGGCCACGTTAGCACCCTTCACGTAGTTTACATAACCGTCTTCTTCCGTACCGTATTGTACGCAAGCAGCGTGGATGTTCTTCATGATGCTCTTCAATTTTTCGTCTACTTCTTCGCTGCTCCAGCTCAGTTTGATAGAATTCTGAGTCATTTCGAGGCCTGATACAGATACACCGCCCGCATTGGCTGCCTTGCCCGGAGCGTACAGGATTTTGGCATCCTGAAATACTTTGATGGCTTCCGGAGTAGAAGGCATGTTGGCACCTTCGCTCACAGCTATACAGCCATTGGCCACCAATTGACGGGCATGGTCGCCGTTCAATTCGTTTTGAGTTGCAGAAGGCAAAGCAATGTCGGCTTTCTCACCCCAAGGTTTAGCTCCTTCTACATACTTAACGCCCGGATATTGCTCGGCATATTCGCGGATACGTCCACGATAGAGGTTTTTCAGTTCCATGATGTAGTCCAGCTTTTCGCGGTCTATACCTGCGGGATCATATACGTAACCGTCGGAATCGGACATGGTTAGAACTTTACCACCCATTTCCAACACTTTTTCCGCTGTATATTGAGCTACGTTGCCGGAACCTGAAATCAGGCAAGTCTTGCCTTTCAAGTCTGTGCCTTTGGTCTTCAGCATTTCCAGCAGGAAGTAGATGTTACCGTAGCCGGTAGCTTCCGGACGGATCAGCGAACCACCGAATTCGCGGCCTTTGCCTGTAAATGTTCCAGTAAATTCCTGAGCCAGTTTCTTGTACATGCCGAACATGAAGCCTACTTCGCGACCACCCACACCGATGTCA
>ENA-ORNR01001819-ORNR01001819.1-human-gut-metagenome-genome-assembly--contig:-NODE-1819-length-18488-cov-15.312809_pt1 | contig 18488 bp, 15 predicted proteins | sample MGYA00242114_ERZ509020 | MGnify/ENA primary metagenome ERZ509020 (study PRJEB26280, sample SAMEA2338758) | human gut metagenome | biome: human gut; feature: human-associated habitat; material: faeces...
GCGCAAGCGAGGCTTTCATTTATAATTCACTATTTATTAACTTTTTAAATTCAATTATTTATGGAACAGAAAGATTTGATTCTTGATTTCAATCTCTACATGTGTGAGAAGTTCGGCTACAGAAACAGTTGTAGCGTGATGCAAAACGCCAATGGCTTTTGTGTAGACATCCGTGAGCGTGATTCGGACTGCTACATCCGCTTCTGGGAGTACAGCGATGGAAGAGGCAACTTCCCCGACTGGAGCATCATCATTGTGCGTAGCAACTTCAAGAAGAACCAAGCCGAAAACCTGAAAGACTTGGCTCATTTCTTCAAGGAATACATGCCACGCTACGGTTACAAATACCTCTGTACAGAAGGTGATGACTACAAGTATTATCAGACACTTGGCTTGAAGCTCATCCATCAAGACCTGTTCGGACAAGAAAACTATGGATTGGCAATGAAAGATTTGAATGTCTGATTCTTGGTTTAAGGTTAAGGAGGGGATTTTTCCTCTCCTTTTCTTTTTATATACCGATAAATCAGAATTTAGAGGCGATGGCGAAGCAACTCTATGATTACTGGTTTGTGCAGTTTGACTTCCCGAATGAGGAAGGCAAACCGTATAAATCAAGTGGTGGAGAAATGGTTTGGAATGAGAAGCTGAAAAGGAAAATTCCTAAAGGATGGAATGTTATGTCTATAAATGAGATATGCACAAGTTGTAGAGGAGTGTCCTATGGAAAAGATGATTTATTATCCAATAATAGTGGTGTACTTGTTCTTCGAGGTAACAACATAGAAAACAACCATGTAGTTTATGATTCAAATGTAGCGTTTGTTCCATATGATTTTGTTAGTGAAGAACAACATATTAAAGAAGGAGATATTATAATGACTATGTCAAGTGGAAGTAAAGCTCATGTTGGTAAGTGTGCAATGTTTCATAAAGACTCAGAACATACTTTTGGAGCTTTTCTATCTAAATTCACTCCCAAGAAAGAATTGCGTTATACGACATTCTTATTTCTAACATCAGAATACTTCAAATCTCTTATTGCAGCATTTTGTAATGGTACTGGCATTAACAATTTAACAAATCAAACTTTCGATGATGTCCTTTTGGTATTGCCAGACGAAAGTAAAACTCGTTTGTTTGAAAGTAAAGTGAATGGCTTATTTGTTATGATTGGCAATAATGAGGAAAATATGAAAATCTTGACTAAGCAGCGTGATGAACTCTTACCGCTTCTGATGAATGGCCAAGTGTCGGTAAATTCTGATTTAGCAGCCTCTTATATTATATATAAGGACAAAAATATCAGAATTATGAAAGAGAACATCATTCAGGCGATAGTTGCGAAAATGCAGCGTGACTTGGATTGCCGACAAATAGCACGGCTTAAAGCTGTGCTTGCATCAGAACTGCATAATGTTGAAATAACAGAAAGAAGCGATTGCGCCACACAGCAAACGCAAGAGAATGAGTATTTTCTTAACTCCTTTATATCAGCCAAAAAGATAGAGGGGTGTTCGGACAAGACATTAGCATACTACCGCAATACCATTGAGCGGTTATTGGTTACGCTCTCTTTGGCTATTTGCCACATCAGTACAACGGACATTCGCACCTATCTGTCCGATTATCAAGAAGAACATCAATCAAGCAAAGTAACCATCGACAATATGAGGCGCATCTTCTCCAGCTTCTTTGCATGGCTTGAAGATGAAGATTATATCGCCAAAAGCCCAGTCAGACGAATTCACAAGGTAAAGACGGATTCGCTTGTAAAAGAGGTACTTTCTGACGAGCAATTGGAGCAACTTAGGGATAGTTGCACTAACAAAAGAGACCTTGCCATTATAGACATTCTTGCATCCACTGGCATCCGTGTAGGTGAGTTGGTTAAACTGAACCGTGAGGATATAGATTTCCATGAACGTCAATGCGTGGTATTCGGAAAAGGTAACAAAGAGCGTGTGGTTTACTTCAACGCCCGCACAAAACTACATTTGCAACAATATCTTAATAAGCGAACAGACGATAATCCTGCCTTATTTGTTTCCCTCAATTCGCCACATTCACGACTGACTATCAGCGGTGTGGAAGTTAGAATCCGAAAGTTAGGTCAATCCCTTTCCATGCCCAAAGTTCATCCTCACAAGTTCCGTCGAACCCTTGCAACTATGGCTATCGACAAAGGTATGCCTATCGAACAGGTACAGCGATTACTTGGTCATGTACGCATTGACACCACACTGCATTATGCTATTGTGAATCAAAACAATGTAAAGTTAGCTCATAAGAAATATTTGGGGTAACCGAACACAGGAATCTGCCTAAAATTATATAACTTTGCATCCTAATTTGGATGCAAATGAAAAAATATAAATTGGGAGACATTGCTACTGTTGAAATCAGTGGCGTTGATAAAAAAATAACAGACGGAGAAAAAGAAATCCGTCTCTGTAATTTTGTTGATGTTTATTATAACTGGGCTATCACCATAGCTCAGCATGATAGCTTTATGCTTGCCACTGCTCGTCCCAATGAAATTTCCAAATTCCAACTGAAGAAAGGGCAAGTTGCATTAACAAAGGACAGTGAAACTCGTGATGATATTGGTATTTCCACTTATATAGCAGATGATTTTGAGGATGTTATATTGGGTTATCATTGCGCTCTAATATCTCCAAACAAAGATATTTTAGATGGACGCTATCTGAACGCACTTCTACATACCGACTACGCAAAAAAATATTTCGCTTGCAATGCCTCTGGAAGCGGACAACGTTATGCGTTATCCGTAGAAGCACTCAATTCTTTTCCTGTTCCAATAATCCCATTGCATGAACAGAAACAAATTGGCGAAATATTTTCTGCTTTAGACAAAAAGATTGAACTCAATCGTGCGATAAATCAGAATTTAGAGGCGATGGCGAAGCAACTCTATGATTACTGGTTTGTGCAGTTTGACTTCCCGAATGAGGAAGGCAAACCGTATAAATCAAGTGGTGGAGAAATGGTTTGGAATGAGAAGCTGAAAAGGAAAATTCCTAAAGGATGGAATGTTATGTCTATAAATGAGATATGCACAAGTTGTAGAGGAGTGTCCTATGGAAAAGATGATTTATTATCCAATAATAGTGGTGTACTTGTTCTTCGAGGTAACAACATAGAAAACAACCATGTAGTTTATGATTCAAATGTAGCGTTTGTTCCATATGATTTTGTTAGTGAAGAACAACATATTAAAGAAGGAGATATTATAATGACTATGTCAAGTGGAAGTAAAGCTCATGTTGGTAAGTGTGCAATGTTTCATAAAGACTCAGAACATACTTTTGGAGCTTTTCTATCTAAATTCACTCCCAAGAAAGAATTGCGTTATACGACATTCTTATTTCTAACATCAGAATACTTCAAATCTCTTATTGCAGCATTTTGTAATGGTACTGGCATTAACAATTTAACAAATCAAACTTTCGATGATGTCCTTTTGGTATTGCCAGACGAAAGTAAAACTCGTTTGTTTGAAAGTAAAGTGAATGGCTTATTTGTTATGATTGGCAATAATGAGGAAAATATGAAAATCTTGACTAAGCAGCGTGATGAACTCTTACCGCTTCTGATGAATGGCCAAGTGTCGGTAAATTCTGATTTATCGCTCGATTAAGTTCAATTTTACGGTCAATATTGGATAATACCAATGCAATCCGTTTTTGGCAAACAACTTCTTTGTGAAATGGAACAACCAAAGAATGAACTACTTTTCTATCAAGAGAGGGAACTACACTACTTCCTTTTACGAACATTTCATCCAAATGAAGATTCTTAAGGAAGTAGTACAGATATTGGGGATTATTTCCTTTAAAATCTTTTACAAACAAGGCTGTATTATGCGCCCAAGTGGGTTGTTCATAATAATGAACCTTTCCCACACTGCCGCTCCGTCCTACTGTAATGCATGGATGATTACCGCGTATTTCGTTATGATAACCTATTATACCATTCGATCCTACTACAAGCACATTTCCCGCTTTCTGTTGGGAAGATGGTAAATCATACCCTCTTTGTAACTCAAGAATTTCTCCCAATCTATATTTTTTCAATTCCATTTACTGCATTGCTTTATGAATATAATCTTGAATCAAAGATAGATTGACCTCTATCTCTTTGCGCTTCATCAATAGCTGATTAAGATGTGCTTTTTGCTGCGCTTTTTCTTGTCCGGCTATGATATGGTCAATTCTTGCTCCACCAACAAAAGGATATACGGTATCGACTTCCATTTGCGCCTCTTCAATTTTGTTGTCTAATTCGACAAGTTGCTGTTGGTATTTTCGCTGTGCTTCTACGATGTCCAAATTATTTGCCGCCACAAACACATCAAGCAGATGGCGAATAGCATTAATCTGTTCCTGTGCATCTTTCGATGAGTTATTAGCAACTCTTAATGCAACAATTACAGCAATCACACTAATTATAGGGCTTAATAGTGTTGCCCATTGGATTAACTCATCAATCATTGTTCTTTATCTCTTTATTTATCCAACATTCCCCTAACTTCTTTGTCGAAGTCAGAATCAATCCGTTGGGTTTTATTGAAAATATCGTAGTCACTTTCAGCCTTTGCCTTGGCTTGTGCCGCAGAAATGCGTCCTTTATCCGGCAATATCTGATATTTGCGGAAAGTCAAGAACTCATTGACACTGGCTGCAAATTGCTCCATATTGAACGTATTCTCACGCTCTATGAGGTCTTCAATATAATCGAAATACCCTGTTACGGCACGTTCCAACCGACGGATTTCATTTTCCTGTAAATAGTTTTTAGCTATTGATACATCAGATTTCAAGATGCGTCCATCAGGGGCATTCTTCCATGTGGTCAGTCCCATGTGTTCTTGTGTATGGTCTGCCTTAGTGTAAATGATTTCGGCAGCCGTCTGTCCTGTAATGGCATAGTGAAAACGGTTCTGTATCATGGCATAGAAATCGTGTGTTGTAGGCGAGTTCTTATCATAATCGATACTACACTCTGCATATATGTCGGTAATCTGTTGCCAAATACGTCGTTCACTGGTACGGATAGAACGTACTCTTTCAAGCAATTCACGGAAATAGTCTTTTCCGAATACTGCCGTTCCCTGTTTTAAGCGTTCATCATCAAGCACAAAGCCTTTCTTAATATACTCATTGAGAATCTTGGTAGCCCATTGGCGGAACTTGGTGGCTTTGGGAGAAGAAACACGGTAGCCTACTGCGATAATCATATCAAGATTATAGAAATCGACCAACTCTTCAACCTCACCTCGTATGCCTCGATTTACGACAGTTGCAATTTTTGCAACTGTCGTGTCTTGCTGTAGTTCTTCATCCTTGAAGATATTAGCTATATGTCGGCTGATACCCGATTTGTCAATACCAAAAAGCTCTGCCATAGCCTTTTGCGTACACCAAATGGTTTCGTCTTTTATTACCACCTGCACCTTACCCTCTTTATCGGGAAGGCTGTATAGCAAAAACTGGATTTCGTTACTCATTGTTGCCTACATTTGCGTTGAACTGCAAAGCATCCAACTGTTTCATAATCTCCTCTTCCAAACGATGGCTCTCTGCAAATTGCTCGGAAAGGATTTGCTTGTAGTCCGCCATTCGGGAATTAAACTCTTCTTCCGTTATATCTACATAATCAATCTTGATGTCGAAATATTGTCCGGCAGAAAGAGAATATCCCTTTTCCTTTATCTCATCGTAAGAGACAGCCACAGAGAAATCTTCCACTGCCTCCTTTCGCTGGAATGTGCCGACAATCTTTTCTATCTCTTCATCGTTCAGACGCACCTTTTTCAATCCGTTAGCATCTTTGTATTCCTCGCCCAATTTGCTGGCATCAATCAAGATTACTTTGTCGGCAGTTGCAGACTTGTCAAAGAACAGCACACTGACATTTGTACCTGTATTGGCAAACACGTTACTTGGCATAGAAACACAACCAAATACCACTTTGTCATCTACAATTTTATGAAGAATTTTGTTCTCAATGCCACTTTTGGCTGTAATAAAACCAGTAGGGATAACAATCGCACCTTTACCTGTCTTTTTCAGCGAATTGATAACGTGCTGTATGAAACAGGTGTATATCGCCATTGATTCTTTCTTTTTGGCAGGCACTTTTGGTACTCCTGCCCAAAAACGGGCTGGCATGGCGGCTATCTTCTCTCTGGTATCAGAGAAGTCCATCTTGAAAGGAGGATTGCTCACCACAAAATCAAACTGGCGCAACTGTTGTCCGTCGTCGCTCTTGTGATAAGGGCTTACAAGCGTATCTCCTTGAATGGCATTGTCGAGCGAAGAGACAAGTCCATTAAGCAATAAGTTAAGTTTCAGCATTTTGTTGCTCCGCTGGGAAATATCCTGCGAGAAGATGGAGCAGCGGTCTTCGCCTATTTGATGACTGAGTGCCATAAGCAATGTACCTGTTCCTGCCGAGGGGTCGTAACACTCCATGCTATGCAGGTCGGCATTGTCGCCCACCAACAGACGAGCCATAATTGTGGCAATGGCGTGAGGCGTATAATATTCCGCATACTTGCCACCTCCGGCTGTATTATAGTCTTTAATCAGATATTCAAAGATGCTAGAGAAGAAATCGTAATTCTGTGCAAACGCTTCCTCGAAAGAGAAATTCACGAGCTTATCCACCAAAGCACGAGCGAATGGCGCACGTTGTGCTGAATCTGTCACAAACGGTGTCAATGCCTCGAACAGTGGAATTTTTGTGTTGGCTGTGGTCTGCGTGGAGAATATATCTGCATTCAGCTCCGCTATATCCGTCATAGTGGAGTCGAATATCGTGTCAAAATCTCCTTTTCCTTGCTGATTCCAAAGATTGGCAATCAGATGGTATGGCTCGAGCATTGGAACATCGGGCGAAATGGCACTCTGAATAAGCATACGTTCATCATCCGAAAGAGTCTCGTATGCCGTTTCCCATTTTACATCTCCTGTAAGTTTCTTGGCTATCTCACTTTTCGCATTTTTCAGTTCATAGCCGAATTTGTCATTCAGGAATTTATAGAGAAATACCTGAGTGATAATCTTATATTCATTACCATCGTTTCCCATACCGTATGATTGGCAGGTGGCTTTAAGCCCATCAATGAGTTTTAATGTTTTTTCTTTAATACCTGACATAATCTTTATGCAATGCCGTAAGTGGCGTTATATTGGTTGATATACTGTTGTGAAATGCGTGTTTGGATGAACTTGTAATCGTCCATTTCCGGCTTGATTTGCGGAAAATGAAACAGGCATCCGTTGATGAGAGCCATTACCGTGCGCCCGAAATAAGCATCCTTTTTCAGAATGTCGTTACGGTCATACACTTTGGCATCTACATCCTCTTTTATAATATTGAGGATGGCTGCAATCTCTTCATCAAGGAAAGAGAACATAGGCTTCTGTCCTTTATCTTCCCTTTGCTTGTTCACTTCACGTATGCGCTTGTGTACACGGGCAAATTTTTCATCGCCCTTGTACTTTTTCAACAAGACATTGTTGCGTTTTTGCAGCTCTTGCAGGCGACCAATAATTTCATCCAAAGCCTGTGTTTCCTCGTTGAACTTAGCTATCGTGTCAATCACAAAACCATGTTCCTTGAAGCGTTCCATAAAGGCTTCACGCAGCGAAATGAACTCCGGGTCGTCTTGGTCAAAGTTCTGGGTAAACGAAGAAATGGTACGCTGCCATTTCTCTTTCAATTCCACACCACCGGATATAAGGCGCATTTCCTCTTGTCCTATTTTGGAGAAAGTGAACTCTATATCCATCATTGCCTCATTGATTAGGGTTTTCGTTTCCTCGTTTGCATTGAAAGCCTCTTTCTGATTGATGATGCTAATCCGTCTTTGTACCTCAGAGAGCAGTTGCGGCAACTTGGTGATTTCGAGTTTGGCAAATTGCTCTTTCATTTCATCATCACCGAATGTACGCACGATGTTCGCCATGTTCTTGGCTGATTCCAATGCCTGTTTGAGGTCGAGCAATACAGCTTTATCCTCTTCAGTGGAGATTTCAGAAGAAAATTCTTCCGCATTGTCGTATGTGTAATTGAAGAGCGTTTGCCTAACTTTCTTCATTTGGTTCAATATCTCTTCCTTATCCTCAATGACTTGGGTAAAGGTGTCGGTAGCAGCAGATTCGCCTGTCTCATCTACATCATTAAAGCGGTTTAATTCTTGCAAATATGCTTCATTGGTTTCCTTGAAGTTGCGCTTGATGTCAGCAAAGTCGATAACAAAACCGTAACGCATACCGGGATAAGGGCGGTTTACACGTGTTATGGCTTGAAGCAGATTGTGGTCTTTCAATTTGCGCCCGAAATACAGCCGTTTCAAGCGTGGCGCATCAAAACCAGTCAAAAGCATATTGAAGACAATGAGAATATCCACTGTCATATTTTTTTTGAAGTCCTTGACTATCTGCTTGCGAGTTTCCTTGTCATCCGTATCGTGAAGAATGATTCCGGCTTTCAGCGGTCTGTATTTTGATTTGTAATCCACCTCCGGCTCACCCACCACATACGAACCATCGGCAAGTTTTATCTTGATGGGCTTCGGCTGATACTTCTGCCACTCTTCTTGGAATACATCATAAAGCCGTCTTGCCTGTTCGCTAGTTTCACAGATAACCATACCACCCAAAGTATCGTCACCTTGTATCTTGCGAAACTCTTTTAAGTCCGTCATAATGTAACGAGCTAACTCGTTTACATAACTTGGATGCTCTATGATTTCCGACTTACGGATGTCCTTTTTTTGCACAAGGGTTTCCAGTTTGTCATACACATCAGACAAACGTTCTTTGTAGGAAGTTTCTATATCCTCACGTATGATTTTCAACGTGTAGCCATCGGCAATGGACTTGTCGTAATAGTAGGTGTGCAGATAATTACCGAACACCTTGCAACTAGCACGTTCCTCTTTTAACAACGGTGTACCAGTAAGTGCGATTTTGACCGCATCGGTGTCGGCATCAAAGAGATTGGCAAGAAAGCAGCCACCGGGTTTATATCCTCGATGTGCCTCGTCAAGAATGAAGATGCGTTGAAGGTTGGTTGCATAATCGCTGATGCGTACTTTTTCTTTATCCTCGGCAAAGCGTTGAATGTTCACAACCGTGATTTCTGCCTGTCCGCTTACACCCTGTTGAGCCTGATTACTACGGAACTGCTCCATCAGTTCGGCTCTTGTATTGGCAGTAGATACTACCAGTCCACGAGCTTCAAACTCTTGTGTGGCTTGTTCCAAAAGGTCAAGACGGTCAACTATGAAATAGAATTTGGCAACCTTGTTCTGCTTGGAATAGAAATCGTTGAGAATATAGGTCAGATAGTATGACAAGGCGGTTTTACCACTCCCTTGTGTATGCCATACTACGCCCGATTTTACTTCCTCTGCCAGTTTTTGACGAATAGCTAACGATGCAAACAATTGCTGGTAACGCATGATATGCTTTTGGTCGGTAGATTCTATCTTTCCATCCACCTCACGCTCCATACGGACATAGGCAATACCATATCTGATGATATACAACAACCGTTCAGGTGAACACATAGAGGTTAAAATTCGGTTTGTAGGAGTATTGAAACCGAGATTTGTCTGATATTCAGGGCTTGTATGAATGACTTGGCAGTTGTAATCAGACAATATCTGTTTTTCCACCGTCTTATCAATTTCCTTATACAGGTAGTCACGATGGAATGGTGCAATTTTCTGACCGCTTAAATTTTCTTCACGGAAGCAATTGAATGGTGCGTATGAACGTGCCCCAGTACAATAGAAAGCCCCTTGTATGGGTACGATACCGCCCAACGCATCATATTCCATATTATTGCTGAATATCATCAACTGCGTAATGTTGATGAAACGGCGGAATTTCTTATTGGGAAAACGTTCTTTGTTCATTCGTGCGCTCTCTGCCAACATACCTCCATGATTGTTGGGCTTCTTCACTTCTACAAAACAAAGTGGCAACCCGTTTACGAACAAAGTAATGTCAGGACGAAATTCGTCCTGTCCGTTCTTACAGGTAAATTCGGCAGTGAAATGGAACGTATTATTCCCGATGTTATCAAAGTCTATCAGCTTTACAGGCGAAACAGCTTTGAGACGGTTGTAAAAGCCTCGACCGAGATCATCATCGTTCAGTTCCTTGCGAATATCTTTCAAAACTTGAAGAAACTCTCCCTCGTGTCCGGGATTCAGATTTTTAAACTGCCGTTCAAATACCTGCAAAAGAATATTCGTGTCACCGTCATAGACCGTGCCATTCTTATCTTCACTCAACTTACCAAAATAAGTATATCCTATTCGGGTCAGGTGAACCATTGCAGGCATCTGCACCCGTGTGGCTTCTGAAAACTGTTTCATATATTACATAATGTAATTTATTTCCACATTAGAAATTTTATCTATTATCCTGAATAAATCTGTAAAGTAGCGAAAGGTATTTGGATCAATATCTTTACAAATTTTAGTTGCAAAAGATGTTTTGTTGCTTGATTTTATCTCAAAAATATCAGGTATAGATGTTTTTTTAAGCATCGTGTTATTATTCAAAAATTCATATCCAAAATAGTGTTCAATTTCAAACATATTAAACTCTTGTTTATCTTGTAGATAATGGCTCATTTCACCAGGAACAGGAAGAGTTACTGCATACACTTCTGCATATTCATGTTTTTTTATTGAATCCTTTTCAATTTCTTTATATATATTCTTATTTAAGCCACGATACTCCCTCAATCCGGCAGCATCATGGTCATATATACCTATTATTGTGTTATATTCAGGACTATACCCATATGCTGCATCTAATTCTTTTGATACAATTGTTGAAGAACCATCTTTCCCGTTCTGGGTGGCAACAGTAATTTTCCAATATGGTGTACAGCCATCGGTTAACACCATAAATGCATGTTCTAAAATTTGTGCATCCGTCTTGCCTTCTACAAATATTTTTACCTTGCGATCCACAGTCACCGTATCTAAAACTGAAAATCTATTTTTTGATGTTGAATTTTCAATTAAAGCTTTCAGAGGAGACGAAAGAGAGTGGTATTTCTTCTTTAGCTCTTCACGCATTTCTTTATACCCAGCTTTTCCCATTAGATCTAACGTAAATTGAGCTATAATATTCAAAGAAGGATCTTTTAGTATTTCTGTATGCAAGACTATTTCCTCCAATGCGCTAGAATCATTTATTCTTTTGGAGTCCAAAGTAAATGCTAATTCTAATAATTTATATCCAATAATAGGAATGAGACTCCTATCTGTGGTATCAGAATTACTAATCCTATCCAATTCCACCTTCAGCATTTGATAAGACAATTGCAAAGGTGTCTTTAAGGTTATTGAATTAAACATTTCATAAAAATGTATAAAATTCATCAGATGCAATATCGGCATTCGATAATTCTTAAATAACGGACTATCATCGGAGGACATTTTCTTTAATATATCATTTGATTCCAAAACCAAATTTAAAGCCGTTAATATTAAGTCTCGCCGTATGACATTATCTGTTTGATAAAGAGCTTGTAACAAATACCCACATCCCTGAACGCCTGAAATATACTCACTCCACTTATTACAACAAGAAAGTTTCTCGTTAATTTTATTGGCAAAATCAGGCATATCTTTTGTTTTACCGGCGTAAAAAATAGCCACATTTTGCCATTGAATATCAAAAAAGTTATTTATCAGGTCTATTTCTTTTTCTCGTTTAAACTTAAAAATCTCAATTGCAGCATAGTATTCCATATACGAGTCATGAGTAAATGCAACCCACTTCTCTTCTTTTACATATAATATACCTGTGTTGTGAATTAAGTACATTAGTACGTCTTTCAATTGAGCGTCTTTTATTGGCAATGTTTTTCCTTCATAATATTTCGCAAAGTATGAAATAAAGTCGTCAACAGAAAGAGGTTTATGGTTCTTCTCTTCCATAAGTAAAAGCGCATAAAGCGACAATATACGTTCTTTAAAAGACACATCGATAAATTCCACTTTGCTTGAAACTACAGCCTTACCAATTATAAGGTCATTGAAATTATCATATATATCTGTAATTGTTGCAGGTATTTCAAAATCTGCCTCATCATAAAGTATAGAAATCAATGAGAGAGTAAGAGGCGTAATAGGAAGTCTTTCAATAATTTTATTTTCTCTTAATGCATCAAGCAAATTGTTTGTTTTAAACTCATCACCAGAGAAGAATGCACTAACAAACCTTTTTATTTGTTCGTAGTTGAATTTACTTATTTCGTAAGATCTAATTTTTTTATTTGCCAATTTTTTTTCCACACGTTCAGGTTCTCTTGTGCCGATAAAATATTTCACGCCTCTTGTATCATATAAATTTTGCAATTGATTTAGTACTTTATTTTGATCTTTAATATCAAATTCATCAATACTATCTACCAACAAACAAATTTTATAGTCTGTTGCTAAACTCTCTATATCCCTTGCTTGAAAAAAAAATTGGGTTTTAGATTTTACTATATTATCAATTGACAAATTATTTTTCAGCAAATCAAATGCTGTTATATAAATAGGCAAATATTTAACACCTCCACTATTTTCATTTTGCGAGATCATCATTGAACCAATTCGCTTAAGCAATGACGATTTACCTGTTCCCGAATCTCCTGATAATATAATTGGATTATTTTCTTCTACTAGCATATTCAAATCCGCACGCTTCCGTGTAAGCGTTTGTGTTTTTGAATCTTCTTCGTATGAAAACAACTGAGGATTAATATAAATATCAAGTAGTTTTTGACATTTTTCCGTAGGCAGCTTTAAACGTCTTAATTGATCCTCTTGTTTAACATTTTCAGAAAAATCGCTTTCATATTTTAGAAGAGACACATCGTCATGCTTCCACAACTCAGGATAATCTTTATCTATTAAACCAATTAGTCTATCTCGACCAATATAATTGATTCTAAAATTTGTAATTCTTGAATTAAGTTCATCTTGAAAGCCATTAGATATATGATTCTTTGTAACAATCGTGACATTATTCGCAGAATGTTTTGTTTGTTCACTCAAAATTATACTGCATATTCTATCAAAATCGACTTCCCCACTTAGCAAAAATGGAAAAATCAGGAATATATTCGTCGTGGGGCTCATTGGATTATCTAAATAAGCTTCCAATAGATTTCCTTCATCCTTTATATTAATAAAGCCTTCTTTTGAAACGATTACCATTAAAGCATCTTTAAGTCGTTCCAAAGATAGCTCTTCTATTTTTTTTATCTTATCCATATTATACGATTGATTTTTTATTTAAATTACAAATTTTGTGACATAAAGAAAGTTTTGTATTCACGAATAATCAATTCCTTTATATCGACTTCAAGCAAATCGGCTATTTTCAATAAACTGCCTAAATCTGGCTGTGATGTATTGGTACACCACTTAGAAACAGTTGAAGGATTAACATTCATTTGTTCCGCCAGCCACTTGCTTGTACGCTTCTTTTCACACAATACGATTTTCAATCGGTTTATATCTTCCATATATCCAATATTTTCAGCGCAAAGATAATGATTTATTTTCACTAAATCGCATTTCCGTAAATAACAAAACGATATGGAAATAAAAATATCTAAGTACAACCAAAGGGAAAAGAAAGACCTCTTCTTGTTTGTTAACAATATGACATATTAAGGCATAAGACTCAATTACAAGATAAGCAATCACCTATCACAAGATTAAACATTTACTTGGGTCAAAGCCATTGGTTATATGTTCATTTTGAAAGATATATCCCATCTGATTGCAGACCACCTTTGTACCATTTATTTCAGCATCAATATTGGTGTGTGAGTGCCCATAAATCCAAGCATCTATATGGTTGTCAAATATAAGTCCACTCAAATCTGTGGCAAACGCACTGTTTAGAACAGAACCTTTATGATGATTGGCCACCACCTCCAATGTCGGAAGATGATGTGTCACAACCACAATGTGCTTTGCAGTACTTTCTGCCAGGCTTTGCTTGATGAAATCCAAACAGAAAGTATGCATCTGATTGAACTCCTCCGTTTGAAGCAATTTACCTTGATACATTATCTGACGAAAATCATTCATACCCTTCCAAACAAAATATTCATCAGCAGGAGAAATCCGAGACCACAAAGTACTCATGATAAAATCTGTATCATCTATCCATACTACTTGATTTTGATAATACCCTACATTTTCTTTGAACATCCATTTCCATTGTAATCCTCTATCCATCACATCGCAATAATTGTAATACTCATGGTTTCCGGAAACAATGAGTACTTGACGATAATTGGCAGATGCCCATTTCCAGAAATTCGTCAAAGGTGCAACCTTGTCTTTCAAGTAAAATATATCTCCGGCAAGAACCAAAATATCACCTGTTACAGGTAATTCATTCTGTTTTAACCACCTGCTGTTATCACTAAACTCCAAATGCAGGTCACTCATATATTGTATCTTCATATTACTGTTCTCCTTTTTCTATTTGTTTGTTTATAATTCTCTTAACCTGTTCAAATGATACAGGTGTGAAGTTGTTATTATCAACTCCGACATCATACTGCGTTGGATAGAGATACTGAAGCCGGGAAGCGTCAATTCCAGTGTTGTTTTTCCTCGTGTGAACGTGCCCAAACAATTGCCACACATCTTTGTATCCACCATCAAAGCATAGAAAAGGATAATGATTCAAATATATCCTCTACTTGCCGACTTCTATGTGCATCTGCATTGCTACATGTTCAAATCTATCAATGTAGCCTTGGCGTATATTTTTCAAATCATGGTTACCCATAATCAGATATATCTTGCCGTTCAATCTGTCAAGCATTTTAGTCCATTCTGCTGAACCGCCAAGACAAAAATCACCCAAGTGAAAAACAATATCATCCTGACCGACTGTATTATTCCAATTGGAGATGATAGTTTCATTCATCACTTCCACATCCTTAAACGGTCTGTTGCAGAAGCGAATGATATTTCCGTGATAAAAGTGGGTGTCTGATGTAAAGAACACCTTGCTGCCATCAAATTTATAGTTCATTTCTTCTCAATTTATGTGCATCACTGCACGTTAATAATCAAGTTATCAGTACCCATCAGACGGAAAAGACAGAGGAGCACCACAAAGACAACTGCCACAGATGGGTATAAAACAAAAGTAGTTGGAAAGTTTGGTAAGGACTCTCCAACTACTTTTGTTTCTATTCTAATTTAAAGCACTATAATATGTACCTTATTACTATGTTCGTTGGAAAGTATTTACAATACGAGGTTCAATGCCGGAAACATGAACACTCGACACAGATTCAAGGCATTTATTGCCCCAAATTGTGACTATTGGTAATATGTTCATTCTATTTATCTGCATTGTTAGTTTTTATATTGTTTCAAAATCGATGCAAAATTACTGAATAAATTTCATATCCGACATCACTTCCTGAGAAAATCTCGTTCCCCTTTTGCCTATATGATATATGTAAAAACTGAACCTATGCAATTAATACATAGATTCAGTTTCTGCTCATTTAGGCTACTCTATTGATTCCCTAATAATCCGTTGAGTTTCTTTTTTGTACTCCTTACGATCATATTCCACACCTCTGCACATCCAGCAGCTACACGGAGTTCCCGTAGTCTTGTAAACTTGTGCCCATTTTTCTTTTGCCAATTCAAACCAATGAGGATGTTCATAATGGCTTCCATCCTCACGGATGATACAATGCCCGTAAGCAGCATAAAGAATCATGCGAGCCTTAAATATACGTGCCATTTGTTGGCGTCTCCAAAATTTGTTTCTTTTGTCCATCGTCTCTTTCTATTAAAGTTAGGATGAACAATGATGTTACTTTTGAAAGACTTAATGTATCCATAGCGCAATATCTCTAATTTACAAAATCAACAATTATCTATTACTCTCGTTTTACAGCTCGATTTTAACGTCACCAAATTCAAGAGGTTCATCGTCTTCTTCCTCTTCAAACCCTTCGGACGCATTAGCTATCAATGCTTTTCCTATCTCCATCTGTAAGAATTTGGGAAGACGGAGCAATTTTGCCATAAGCTGACTATAAGTGAATTCCATTTTAGCATCAAGTATGGGTTCTTCTTCAATACTCATGTCAATTTTCTCAACGGTATCAGCATCTTCAAGAAATTCAGAAAAACTTGGTTCTTCAGGCCAATTTTCTATTGTTCCATCATTGTTGATTCTTAAACGGATATAATCGCCACAATCTGTTGTCTCCGGTATTAATCCGTTAGGTACATAATCAGCTATTTTACATATAACCTTTTTATCTTTATCAAGCAAGAAATATGTTCCACTATCACATACTTTGGCTTGAAGATATAAATCTCCGTATTCCGGCTTCCAATTCAAAAGTTTATGAGTCTTCAAATTGATTATCCCCGACCACATTCCTTTAGAAACCAATGGATATTTGTTTTCGTATAGTTCACCCATCCAAGCATCGGTATAACTACTCATTTCCTCATCATACGGAAAGTATATCATAAGGTAGTGAGCTACCTCATTCAAATTCTGTTCTCTGATTCCCAATAATATCCGCTTTGCCATAATCTATAAAATTAAATTGTAGTCAATAAACTTAAATCCACATCAGGAATGATAGCATCCGCAATCTTGTCCTTAACAAGAAATCCCATATATAGCGGAATGGTTAGCACCTCTCCCTCACGTCCTACATTATATTGCCCCAGTTTGATTGCATTCTTGACATGATACACATCTTTGTTCTTCAAAACCGTAGTCATGCTTTTTGCCTTGCCAGACTTTGCCTTGACTTCAAGTATAACGCATTCGCCTTTGAATCTCACCAAGAAATCCAGTTCAAGCCCACTGTCTTTATGGAAATAGTATAGTTTTTGCCCAGACTTACATAAGAAGTCAGCCATAAGATTCTCAAAGATAGCTCCCTTGTACCCAAGAAGATTGCCTTTTAGGATATCTGCCTGTGTACCATAATCAAGCATTGCCATAAGAACACCTATATCGGTAGTATATACCTTAAAGCATTCTTTGATGGAATTGCCTTCTAACGGCAGTTCCGTAATTTGTGTATTATAACATCTACGGACTATGCCTGCATCCTCCAACCATTGAATACTACCGATATATTGTGAAGCTCTTCCTCCCTTCTTAACTACGGAATACTGGAATTTCTTATTCTCCTTAGCCAACTGTTTAGGTATGGATTCAAAACATTCCCGAATATGGGGTTTGTCTGCATCGTCCGCATACTTCACCATATCTTCTTCGTATTCTGCAATAAGATTACGCTGCACCTTATATATAAGTTCGATGTTCTTCGTTTCAAGGAAACAGTTCACCACTTCCGGTAGCCCCCCGACAATGACATATCTGTACAAGAGTTCCATCATTGCCTTATGAATCCCCTCTGGAACTGTCTGTTCATTCTCAAAGCATGATTTGACAGAATCAATAACCGCATCGCTAATTCCGTTTGCCCATAAAAACTCCTCAAAGTCCAATGGGTACATATCAATCACGGTCTCATACCCTACAGGAACGGAATCTTGTCCTTCCCCTTCGTCCTTCTTCTTTTTATTCTTACCGTAGCCTTTCACTCCTAAAAGTGAGCCTGTGGCAATAACATCAAAGCGACCGTCTATATGGAATGACTTCAAGGCTGTCCTTGCCTCCTTACATTCTTGAATTTCATCAAAAATAATACAGGTCTTTCCACTAACAAACCGACTACCCGGAATCAAAGCCGAAAGGTTAAGAATAATGGTATCGATATCTATATTGCCTGCAAAAGCAGATTTTTTGTCGGGTTCGAGAATGAAATTCATATAAACCACATTTTCATAATTCTCCTCTGCGAATTTCCGAACAATGTATGTCTTTCCGCACTGACGAATACCCTTTATCACAAGAGGCTTTTTATCCTCTGACTTTTTCCAATCGACTAAATATGTTTCTATTTTTCTTTTTAGCATAATATGAACTTCTTCTTCCGAACGCAAAAATACACTTTTCCAAGCGAACAACCAAATACAATCACACTTTTCAGAACGAATAATTCATATACTACAACATTTTTCCAAACGAAAATTGCATATATTAGCACATTTTTCCAAGCAAATTAGAAAAATTCCACCGCAAACCGCAGAAATACCAAGAAAAGCACTACCTTTGTATTCAGCAAGCGTTCTGTAACATCCATGCGGAAATGTCCTATCGTTCAACACGTTGAATCTGATAGCGGACATTCCACAAAAAGGCTGAAAGAAAGCGGCACAACACGTATATGCAAAACAATGAAATACAACGGTTTGCATTTATCCCCACATTCTGTGTACTTGTAAAAAGATAGGTTGTACCGATTAAAATGAATAGTCACTGATAATCAGTGATGTAAATATGCTG
>ENA-ORNR01001828-ORNR01001828.1-human-gut-metagenome-genome-assembly--contig:-NODE-1828-length-18428-cov-11.065477_pt1 | contig 18428 bp, 16 predicted proteins | sample MGYA00242114_ERZ509020 | MGnify/ENA primary metagenome ERZ509020 (study PRJEB26280, sample SAMEA2338758) | human gut metagenome | biome: human gut; feature: human-associated habitat; material: faeces...
TTTTGAATGGAGTGACGATTTTGACCATTTTGACATATATCTGTCATCTCAAACAGGAGGCAGAACACTCGTAGGGCAAACTCGTGACGAGGCATTTTATATACCTGATGTCATCCGTAATGGAAACGAAGCATCAGTAAGCATTGAGATTGTACCGGTAATGAAAGATATGATTCAGCAATCGCCTGCAATTGCAGTTGCAGAGTTTCCCAAAGCCGGTGCTCCCAAAGTAACTCTAAAACTGAGCAGAAGTTGTGTGAAAGTTGGTGCCGAAGTACACATATCCGCTGTCGGAACAGGAAATCCTACTTCTTGGAAATGGACATTGCCAGAATCACTTCAATTAATAGATGGTACCATATCTTCATCTGAAATAACGGTAAAGACTCTTGCTGAGGGTATCCAATCAATTGGCATTGAGGCAACCAATTCCTTAGGTACATCAAATACTTCTTTTGATGCAATACATGTCCTTTCGGAAACCGACTATAATGATCTTACAAATATCGCACTACATAAAAAAATTGTAGGCTACAGTGGTTGTACAAATTCAGAAGAAGTTCCGGAGAACCTTATTGACGGCATAACTAATCCGAGCAGTACATCTAAAAAATGGTGTAATGTAAGTCCTGACAACTGGGTTATTATAGATTGTGAAAGTATCTTTGATGTATATGGCTTCAAAATTTTTGACTGCAAGTCAGGGCCTGAAAACGATGAGAATATCCGCGACTATACTATTGAACTTTCATTAGATGGTAAAACATGGATTACTGTAGTTGATGAAAAAGATAAAAGCTCTCTCAACATCAAAGTGGAAAAACCGGAGCAGACTGGGACAGTGCGCCGGAGCAGACTGGGACACTTTTGATGCGGCAAAGTTAATGATTTTTTCTGAGACTGTCGCCTTTTAGCTCAAAACGTATCGCTGAGTGCACCATCCGGTCGAGTATGGCGTCGGCGGCGGTGGTGTTTGTCTCCAGACAGTCGTACCAGTCGGAGACGGGGATTTGCGAGGCTATGATTGTCGCCTTGCGGCCGTGGCGGTCCTCGATGATCTCCATAAGGTCGAGTATCTGCTCGTTGTTGAGTTTCTTGATTCCGAAGTCGTCGATTATGATCAGGTCGTAAGAGGCTATCTTCTCGAAGAGCCTCTTGGTCTGACGCTCGACTCTTGCCATGGCGAGGTCTTCCATGAGTTTGAGGATGCTCCAGTAGCGGGTCTTGAAGCCGGATATGCAGGCATGATGTCCGAGGGCCGATGCGAGCCAGCTTTTGCCCGTGCCGGTGGCTCCGGTTATGATCACAGGGATGCCGCGCCTGATGTATTCGTCGGCACACATCTGGGTGATGTATGCTTTGTCAAGACCACGCGCAGAGTCGTATGCGAGTTCGTCGACTGACACCTGATAGCGGAACCGGGCGTTTTTGAGAAGCCGGGCATTCCGGTTTGCCCGGCGCATGTCGTGTTCTCCCTGAAGGAGAAGACGGAGTCCGTCCACGATATTGAGTGAAGTTGCCTGACGTGTTTCCATCAGGCTCTGCCATGTCTGCGCCATTCCCGGAAGGCGCATCTGACGGAGTTCAGAAAGGATTCTTTCCATTGATTGTATTGATTTTATGAAGTTGAGGGGGGATTATTATCATGCGAAAGCGGCTTTGCCGCGGATGTTGGAGTGATTTTCCGGAGGTGCGAGTTCATCGGCGTTCTCACGGAAGCCCTCGCATTGTGTCTTGATGAGAGCCTTGACGAACTTGTAGCGCAGATTGCCGTGGCTGACGGCTATGGTACATGCCTGACGGAACATGGCCGGGTCGCTGTCGCGTTGGAGACTGAAGAAGCCCTGGGCAGTGCGGAAGTATACCTGTTCGGGCTGTCCTCCTGCGAATATGGCCTCTATTATTGTCTTGAACTCGGGGCTGATGCGTTCGGCTTTGGATATGAAGTACTCGGCGCTGTATGCGCGGTATTCCCTTGATTTTGGAGGAAGATGCTCCCCGACATAGGTGTAGTCGTTGCGGCGGTATGAGCGCATGTGTGTGGCCACGCATTCTCCCGAGTGATATACGCGTACCTGCGTGGCTGTGAAGGTGACATCCACCTGCTGCCCGATCAGCCGGTATGGCACGGAGTATGAGTTGCGGTTCGTCCCGAAGGTGATGAAGCTGTTCGGGGCTACCTTGAGCGTGGCGCGGCGTTTGAACTCGAACGGAGCCTGCGGCAGCGGAGCCAGCATCGGTTTCTCGGAGGCCAGGAAGCACTCCCGCCGCGAGTAATCGCAGCCGGTCAGCCGCTTCTGGTTATAGCGGTCGACAAGCTCAGCGACTGCCTCGTTTAGTTCTTCCAGAGAGTGGAAGATGCGGTTGCGCAGCGGGGCGTAGATATGGCGGTAGGCCTTGTTGACGGCATCCTCGACCAGAGCCTTGTCCTTGGGCTTGCGAACTCTCGCGGGCTGTGCCACACACAGATAGTGGTTGGCAAGGTCGTTCATGCCTGTAGTCAGGTCAGGTTCGTAGGAATCGGCCTTCTTGACCGCCGATTTCAGATTGTCTGGCACCAGTATCTTCGGGACACCTCCGAAAAACTCCAGAGCCCTGACCGTGGCCATCAGAAACTGCTCTATCCCCTGTGACCGCACGCACATGACAAAAGTCATGCCCGAGTACGGCATTATGGCCACATACGTCTCCACAAACACCTCCTCCCCTGTGTCAGTGTCAATATACGACAGACGGTCCCCGGCAAAGTCAATCAGCATCTTCTGTCCCGGCTGATACAGGTCGCGAAGTAACGTCGAGGGAGTGACCGCTTTCATATGCTGGGATATGTGATAGCGGAACTGCGACAGGCTGTAGCCGTCGGGGTGATCTCTGCGGTATTCCTCCCATAACAGCTGCGATGTGACATGCGGTTTTTTCAGTTCTTTCTCCAAAGCGGGCAGAAGTTCCTTCAGAACTTCCATCCGCTCATCGCAATACGCCGGGTTGCCCCCGTTGAAACGGTGGTTAAGAACCGTGTCCTCCAGCGCTATAAGTTCGCGTGTCGTAAGAGGGTCCGCCTCAGCTATCGACTTGTAGCGGCTGACTGTGTTCTTGCTGATATGGAGCGCTGAAGCAATTGAACGGATCGATTCCTTTTGCGACAGGCGTATCAGCACCTGCTTGATGATATTCATGCTTATCGGTTGTGTTGCCATGGCTATATTCCTTATTTATGGGAATATAGCTGAAAATCATCAAAAGTGTCCCAGCATGCTCCGGTTTTTTGCGCCAGGCGCCCGACAGCCAGAGACTTGCGTCAGAGCGACTGTCCCAGCATGCTCCGGTTTTCTGCGCGGCGCGGCGTGCTTTTGGCCATTTGTCCCAGCATGCTCCGGTTTTTACGCCTGTAGGCCCCGAACTCAGGACGCAATTAGCTGATAATCAATCCTGCCTTCCTGCTCTAAAATGCAGATCTTGGCACTGTTTTATGACTCCCATGCTGTCCCAGCATGCTCCGGTCTCTCCATACGATTCAAAGCTGCACACCATAGAGGAGATAACCGTTGCCACAGGAATAAGCCGTGCCACGCTCTACCGGGCTATCGAGGAACGCAAGGGAAATAAATCAATAAACAACTAAACAAATATTTATTGATACACATCACATCTTCATGCCACGCCTCGGAGTGTCCGGCTTCTGCCGACGCTGCTCTTCCTCCTGTCTTCTCTTAAGACCGAGTGCTTCAGTGACCTTAGCCCATATCTGCTTGAAGAAGTCCGCTATCCGCATCCCGCACATCGAGATAAAAGAATCCTTCCCCCGGTTCTCCATCCTTACATCGACCTCCTGATAAAATTCCTCCGGAATTTCCTTGCCGTTGGAAGGATCAGTCCATTTGCGGGGAGCGAATCTCAAGGTCTCACCACCGAGTATCCTGTCTTGCCAGTCAGGTCGATGTATCCCTATGGAGACAAGCTCCTCCAGCAGCCTCGCCTCCAATGGATGCCTCCGGGCAAGAGCTGACTGCGAAGCCGTGACAGTCTCCTTCAGACGCTCCATTCCTGCTTCAGCCCTCTCCCTCGCTTTTCTCTCCTTCTCAGTCTCATTCCGTTCCTTCTGAATCTCGGTGTCCTTGCTTGAGACGAGCAGCTTGAGTCCGGCGTTCTCCTTCGCCAGCCTCTCGACATCCTTCTTCGCCCAGAAACTTATCGACGCGCTGTTGATACGGTCAAGAGCCTCTAACTCTATCCTCACCACTTCGCTTTCCCTGCTGTCATACGCCTCCAGAAGCCTGTCGGCGGAAAGCTCCACACCCTCAAGATACTCGTTGGCCGTGAACAGGGTGTCGAACCTGCCCTGCTCCCTTTCAATCCTGGGCCGGAGTTCATCCAGAGTCCTCTGTTGCCGGGCAATCTCACGGTCTTTCTTCTCAAGCTCGGAATCCCTCTGCGATATCTCGTCCTCCTTCCTCCGGATTATGTCGTCCCGGTGCCGGATCTCGGTGTCCTTGTCCTCGACCAGACGCTCAACTTTCGCCAGCTCCGAAAGAACCTCGTCAAGCCGGGCGTGCATCTCCTCGCAATGTTCCTTGTAGTATTCGGCAAGATCCTTGTGGCGTGCCGGGCTGCTCTCCTCTCCGCGCCGGAGACCGAACTGCTCCATCGCGGCGGCATACTCCGTCTGGTAACGCTTCAGTCCGCCACGGGTCATTATGTCGTCGGCGCACAGTCTCAGCGTCGATGTGTCCGCCTTCTTCTTGTAGCGTCTTTTCTTTTTCGGTGGTTCCGTCCCCTCGGACTCTGCCTTCTCCTTGTCCTTCGCCGCCCTTTTCTTCGTGGTCGCCTGTTTCTTGCTCTCACCCTGAACCACCGGGACAAGCGACACATGGAGGTGCGGTGTCTCCTCGTCCATGTGCAAAACGGCACTGACGATATTCTCCTTCCCGTGTTCACGCTGCGCCCACTTCACGGACTCCCGGCACCATTCCATCAGCCTACCCTGCTCGATAATCTCGGCCATCGCCTCCGGCGACGCGCTGAGACGGATCTCGATGCAGCACACCTGGTCTTTCCGGATCTTGCGCTCGTATTCGTTGCCGTCATTGTCCTTCTGACGCTTGACGGCCATGAGACGCTTCTCGATGGCGGCGGTGCGACCTATCTTCCTCGTATCGACTATGAACTCACGGTTGTGCCGGGTAAGATCGGAACGTTTGATGTTGTAAGGTATATGCTCGGAGCCGTCAGCCTTTCTCCTCTCGATATGGGTGGTGTAGGAGACCGGAGGCCCGTAGCACTTTTCGTAATGGCAGACAACGTAGTTTCTCATCTCTGTTCTGTAAGGATATATAGGTGCATGGACAAATGTACTTAAGTACACGTTTATATATTCATTTGTCCGTTCTGATTGCTTGATTGCAGTTAGTACGTCTGACTGTCAGTACATACATACAATCATACATATGTTCGTTCAATCATTCGAACACACGTTTGATTGATTGTTTGATTGATTGATCAAACAAACGTTCAAACGCTAAAACAGAATCCGGACACTTCCGGACACGGCCGGGAAGGGATGCAAGGGGAACGGCGGCCGCAAAGCGGTTCCCCTTGCCGGAGGGTGCAGGGAGAGGGTCACTCCCTGCTCAGGGGCGCCGGGGGCTGAAAGCCCTTGGCCGAGGGTCCGGGAAGGGTCATCCCGGCGGTAGGGTTCAAAGGGGAGAGGCCACTCCCCTTGTGAGGGTTGTAGGGGGCAAAGCCCCATGCCTTAATAGGGCTAAATGTAGCGTCCCAACGGAGTGGATGCGGTGGCGTAGCCAATATTTTGCCCTATTAAGCTATGGCAAATTTGAAAAATTTGCTCTCGCGCAAGCGATGGAACCGCCTGAAACAACTGACCTCCGGAGGATACTTATGCTATTCCTCGACCTTGCCGTATCCCATTTTGACACGGTTACTCACAAGCAAATACCCACTGAAAAAGCGGTCGAGTATGTTGTTGATTGTAGATGTGATAGTAGCGTGAGGGACACCACTTCCGGCGTTCATATCCTTGATCATCTTCACGAACTTCGGGGCGATTGGAACCTGCGGGAACTTCATCGAGGAAGATCGGTACACCATAGGGGAAATATATCCCTCTATGAAATCAGCTTCTGTTGTTTCCAAAACAGTTCCGCGCTTTGACAGCACAAACAGAGCCTCTGCCTCACTTGCCAACTTCGGGCCTTCAGGGGGTGAAAGCAGGCTTAAATTCAGAGTATTCTCCATAGCATATCGAGTTCTCTCAGAGAATCTGCCATCCTTGTCCATCTCTATCTCAATGACCTTTCTTGGATCTTTCTCAAAAGATTTTCTGACTTCTAAAAAATCGCCCTTTTCTTCTTCTGTTTCATCCATTGATAAAGCATTTGTTATTTGATTTGAAAATTCATATTTCTGAAAATTATTGTCCCTGAATATTCAGGCGTAAATATTTTCCTTACAAATAACATTCATACTATGGTTATGGTTCTTGAAGAGAACTATGAAACGGACCCGCAAGCCTAACAATAAAACAATATATATTGTTTTATTTATTTAATGTTTTATTGTTTTAGTGACTCCTGCTCGGCAGAATCCCACCACCGGGTAACAGTTGGTCTTGAGAGTCCTGTCTCCCGGGCACACAAAGATTTATTCTTGCTATCCGGATTCTTCTCTCGCCATTCTTGAACAACCTTTGATTGAGGCTTTCGTCCATTACCTTTTCTCCAATCTCCATCCGGATATACTACGTTATCCCTAATAAGATTCATAACTTTAAGATGCCGCTCACGTCCTCTGTTATTACGTTTGTTTCGCTCTATTCTTATACCTGTGGTGGTTTCTATAACACGAATCGGCCACTTGTTATATTCCTCGTCATAGGCTCTCATGGCATCCTTAACATCGTCCTCCGTAAAGGGATTATCCACTGTCTCAGTCTTGCGATCAAAAGCAGGAACCAAGGATAGAGCATCAGCAAGGACTTCATCACGGGGCACGCTACATTTGACAGCATAGACAACCAATGTAAGAATGCACCAGTATCGGTGATGCACTTCCACTTGCTGACCATCTTTAAGGATATTCAGCCACCAATCATATAATCCACGATTGAGTTGCCACTTCTTGCCTACCCTGCGGCGTCCTATGACACGGGAGGCATACCACTCCGGCCATCGTTCCTGCGCCTCTTTCAGCGTCACACGGGACGGATTATGCGGAGTCTTATCTGTCAACTGTCCGAGTTCTTCATCAGACAATCCGAAAGCACGCCCTAAAAAGCTATTCAGTTCCTCCGGCGTGTGCATGGGCGCGGAACGGTTCCAGAATGCCCGGATAGGTTTGCCGAACTTCGTCTTGGTTCCTGGCACACGGAAGCCCTGCACTACACTCTGAACTTGCGCCCTCTCCGCACCAAGTTTTGACACGAGCCACACAATCTTGGTCAAACCTCGTTTCATCTTGTTCAAAGCATCAAGGCGAGTGGCGAACATTTCAATCGGACGCTTCAACAGGTAATACACATGAATCCCATGTCCGGAATTGACTATGATATTGGCAACAGGATAAACCCCCGTTGTCATACCACGCAACAACATCCGAACCTCGTGCATACTCACACCGTCAAGATCTATCGCAAAGGCATAAAGAAACCGAGCGTTCCTATAAGAGTTGGTGCGCCCTACATAAGTCACTGGGGACAATATCGCAAAGTCCCGCCCATTGAGGAAACTCAGACTCTCACCATCATCCTTCAACAACAACCTATGTCTGTTCTTCTTTCCATCCTTGTAGAAGACCACAGGATTATATCTCCACATACGATAACCACTATAGTCTATCTTCTCTGACTGTGCATCATCTGAATTGGGAGACTCTGACCTCAAAGCCTTGTTCCGGATCTTCTGCTTCAACCACAGTTGGTATTCATAACTCTGCACTTCCTCAAAAGGAATAATCCCCTCACCCTGTTCAAAGGCTTTCCTCTCAAACAACAACTCGACAAACTCATCAGGATAAAGCTCTGACAATTCATAATGCTCCCCACACTGAAGATAATCGGATTTACGCTCAAACTCCTGCTCCAACACATCCACAGAAACACGGTTCAACCGACCATGATAATCCGACCAAGCCTGAAGAAACTCCCGGTACTCATCCGCAGGAAGAGTATCGAAATCAAAATTATTCAAATCAACCTTACTAAAGTCTATACTCATAATCTAAAACTTTGAACAGTGGGGCACTCGTTCCTCGTGCCCCATAAGGGGGGCGTATATTATCAATGAATTTTTTTTACACTTTTACAAAAGTAGCCATTTCTCCCGACATACACAAATCGGATCCTCTTTTTCAGATAGCAAAACTATAAGAATTTAAATGGAGCGGTCTCAAATACGACCGCCCCATTTAACAACAATATAAATTGTTTTATTTATTCAATTATATATTGAAATATTTTTATATTGTTATTTTACCCTTTGAGAAACATACTCTTTCAATGCAGCCGTTATGATCTCCTTTTGAGTTGTACGCTCAACCACGGCAAGCATCTTTATTTCCTGGGCAAGTGAATCCGGAAGTTTGAATGTCACACATATCTCCGGTTCTCCAGAGTTGGCAGACGGTCTTCCCGGTCTGCGCTTATCGGATTGTCCCGGTATTTCAGGTGCCACTTCTTTTGGCATTTCGACAGGGGCAACAGCCGAATTAGTAGATACTGATTCAGCCTCCTTGCTCAAGCCTGTCACTGTACCAAGCAATCCTGATGTCAATGTCTTTTTTGCCATGCTTTTTATATTGTTTAATTTATATATTGTTATAATTATTTATTTTTATATTGTTTGATTGTCTATTTCTTTTGCGAGTGCTCTATAATCCTCCGCAACGGTTGACCCCGGAGCATAGTCCAAAACACTTTGACGATAGGTCGGAGCTTCTGCTGCCGACACACATGTTCTTACATAGGTCTTGTAGATCTTATCTCCATACTTTTCACGTATAGCCTCGATAACCGCATTATCAAGTTTGCGCCGATTGTACTTGGCGATTATGATGCCCGAAACATGAAGTCCCTTGTTGATGCTTTGAGCGATGTCTCCTATCATTTCATCGAGCATTACCAATCCTCTGAGAGGGAGAGTTTCCGCACAGATTGATATGATCACACTGTCAGCGGCAGTGAGAGCATTGATTGTTACCAAACCAAGAGCAGGGGGAGTATCTATAATTATATAGTCATACCCAGCCTTCAGTTCATCAAGGATGTTCTTCAAGATCTGTTCCCGAGCAATCTTATTACTAAACACCATATCTGCTCCGGCAAGATCTATGTGGGATGGTATCAAATCAAGGTTCTCTGATATGTTCATGATTGGCGCCGGAGCGCCTTTCATTGCATCATATATTGAAGCCTCTATCTTGCTTTCATCAGTGAAACTGCTCGTAAGGTTCGCTTGTGGATCTACATCCACCAACAATACCCGACGGCCCATTTTTGACAAGGCTGCGGCTATATTTACGCAACTCGTTGTTTTAGCCACACCACCCTTGTGGTTGGCTATCGCTATTATTTTCGCCATGTCCAATTTGTTATTCGGTCAAGTTCCTCGATAGCCTCTGCCTGAGCAATCACTTTCCTGAGGACTTCACACACGTTATCTTCCAAGGTTGCCCCAAGACGGTGCAGTTGATTGAGGTGGTGCTCCAACGCCTCATGAGCATTGGCTACGCCAACATCATTCTGCTGCAATATCCTCTTGAGTTCTTCTACTCTATCTTCGGCCATTTATATTGCTATATTTATTTAATGTTTTATTTTTATATTGTTTTATTGTTACAAAGTTAGTAAAGAGATCTGAAAAGAACAAGGGAACAGCCATAATTTTGACTGTCCCCTCATTCATTTTATTCTAAACAATATAGGATATCTTCGTCTGATAGACCTTTTTCTTTCATTCTTAGCCGCACCTGTTCTCGACGCAATTTCTCATCTTTTAAATTGAACAGTATATTCACAAAAGAACTGAGAGCTCCTTTTATGCGATTCTTACCCTCTTCCGTTTTTAAATCTATCCCTGAAAATGGGGATAGATTTTTATGCAATTCCAAGTAGTAAATACCACCTATAACTAATGCACATAGGCTTAGCATATCTACTTCCGTATTTTTAAACAGGTTTTCATAATCCTTTGCCAATGGCAATGTATGAAACTCCCGCAAAGCTGCGGACCTCCGAGTTGTAGGATTCTCACTTGCGACCTCCCATCTAAGGAGCTCCAGCATTACAGAATCTTTATCAAGAGCATCGATAAGTGATACAAGAATTTTTGTCAACTCTATCCTGGACAATTGAGGTTCATCTATTTCTTTAAGGAGATCTACAAACCAATAATCCTTACCCTTAACAAACTCATCATAGAAGAGCTCAAGACTTTTATACCTATTGTAGAACACAACAGGTTCAATTTTAGCCCTCTTGATTATTCCATAAAGAATTGTGTCAGAGAAACCCTTCTCAACAATCTCCGCTACGGCTGCATGGTTTATACATTCGTCAATCTGGGCTTTCGTCCTTTTGGGTCTTCGCCCCTTAGGTTTATCTTCTTCCATCAGAATGGTATTGATTTTCTTATTTCACACAAGGAATTGACAAGATGATCCAACTGCCACTGTTCATGAGTGGCAAGAATCGATACACGCAATCTTGCCTCCTTCGTTCTTACAGCTGGATATGCAATTCCACTTACAAAGATAGCTCTTTTTTGTAATTCGGCCGCAATTTCATATACCTTGTCGTTGTCTCTCACCATTATTGGGAATATAGGAGAGACCGAATGACCTATGTCGAAACCTGAATCTATTAGTCTCTTGCGGAGATAAGCCACATTATCCCACAGTTTTTTTCGTAATTCCGGACATTCTCGGATTAAATCAATTGCTTTACTTACCGAAGCTGTGGTCTGGGGGGATATTGCAGCAGAGAAGACATTTGTGTCGGCATAGTAACGAAGATACTGTATCAATTTATGTGAACCGGAAACAAAACCACCAACACATCCAAATGACTTACTGAAAGTTCCTGTTATCACATCCACCTGACCTAGCATTCCAAAATGTTCTGCGGTTCCACGACCATTATCTCCCATTACTCCGATACCATGAGCATCATCCATTATAAGGATAGCGTTATACCTTTTGCACACTTCGATATATTGTGGCAGCATAGACAGATCTCCATCCTGCGAATACACACCATCTATTATTACAGCCCTTGTGTTATATTCGTGGTGGCGGCTCAATATATTATCCAAGTAATCTGGATTATTATGTCCTATGTTTTTAACATTAGTGCCCACGATGCCACTGGAGGCACTCTTATGGATGAAAGCATCCACATACACCACATCATCTTTACCTAATATAGCTCGCAAGAATCCGGCATTGGCTCCAAAACCTGATGAAAACAGAATTGCCTCCTCTTGCCCTACAAAGGAGGCAATCTTTCGTTCAAGTTCAGAATGGATATCAAGATACCCTCCTATTGCTTGAGCTGCACATGCACCTGTTCCATATTTCTCTATAGCTTCAATTCCTGCCATCTTCGTTGCAGGATGCTGCGATAACCCTAAATAATCATTGGAGATAAAAGCCGACGCTACTCCATCAATCCCCTCTAGAGCCATCACAGAGCCAACATTTGAGGTTGATTCTATCCAATAGCTTTTAACACCGTATCTTGTTTGTTGATCTATATACGTTTGGAAGTCTTCCGCAACTTCTACTATATTAGCAGATTGCGAAATATTGAAATCCCTTAACGTAAGCAGTTTTCTTTCCATACTATTATGTAAATTATAACGCACTGCAAATATAGTGATTTTCAACGTAATACAAAAATTAAAAATTTATTTTGTTTTTTTTTTTTTGTTATTTACAAAATTGTATGTATATTTGCAGCGAAAAGGAAGTTCTCTTGATACTTTCCCTTTTTCTCAGACTATAACTGAAACAAAGCACGAACCCGAAAAGTGTACAAGAAGTAGGGAAACTAAACCAACTGAATCACATGAAAAAGATTCTTGTTTTGGCTATTTTAGCCCTCAGTGTTGGCATTTCCGCATCCGCTGAGACTGTCCTTGTGGAGTATCGAGGCACCAAGGCCAGAGATAGTTACAAAAATCCCTGTAAAGGGGAAACAATCCGAGTTTGCGGCAAGGTTACAAAAGAAATCGAAATCCAACAGGGTTTCGCAATGGTCAGAGAAACAGTCATGGATAACGAAGGGCGCGTTTTAAGTCGCAGCTCTTATCGGACAATGGAATCTCCAGAAACTGTGGTTACCCAGATTCTCACAAGTGTACCACAAAACGCAACTGCAACTATCATCTCTGACAATGAAGAAATTCCTGAAGATTAAAATCTTTCTACTCCTAACCCTCGCCACAATTTTTATCTGCCAATCTCAAAATTTGGCAATTGAAAGTTGTGGCGAGGGTTTACAGGTGCGCCAAATACCTAATTCTAATCAGGAACTAAAACAATATTTTTCGAGATATCAGGAAAATGACACATTGTTTGCTGTCATATTTCCACCCGCTAACTGTCCACGATGTGAATCTTTGATAAATCCGGTTCTTCGAAGCCTAAAGAATATTAGACCCAATATTCAGTCTTTGTTAATATCAGTATACCCAGATTCTGCTATTGCATCTAAATATTTGAATAAGTATGGATTCCTTTCAGATTCTTATTTATATGATGAATCTGCCTCTTACAACAAATTCCTTTCTTTTGATGCTGGATATCTTCATATCCCATACCTTCTCAAAATTAAGCCATCAACAGGAGAACTTATTATCGGTGTAAGATTAGAGGATGGAGATAATGAATTTTTGAATGATTTCTGCATGGTTACTACCCCTGTAGAACAAAAGGAATATGAATTATCAAAGAAACACAATGGCTATTTTCAATCTCCTGTAAACAAATTAATTCCCAAGACATATTATGAATTGAATATACCCAATTCAACTTACATCTCGGAAATTATCTATCAACCTGAATTTTATGAAGACAAGCTTTTTTTCAATGATAAGCTAAGCGAGTCTATAAAATATTTTAGAATCTCAAAAAAACATGATTCTTGTTTAGATTTTCAAAAAGACATACGAACTAATGAGATTCAAAATAAGATGTTCATAGAAGTATCAGATTCTGTATTCTCTGCATTACAATTGGATAAAGATGTTAGATTCATCCCTTTATCGCCAAAAATGTTTGACAATAATACTCTAGCAATCAGCTACTCTCTTCCCAAACTAAGCTATACTAGCAAAAATTCAATTGTGTATATGAATCAAGCATCTGTTCTGATTGTGAACCTTGAAACAGGAATAAACAGTAACCTAATTCCTTTATTAAAAAACGATGAGGATTTCTTTTATCCACATTTTAATTTATTTAAATATGGCAATGATTTTGCGATTGGATGTGAACGACTTACCTGGCCTATGGAATTCGAAAAAGAAGAGTATTCTGATAAACCAATACTTAATCCGTTTTCAGAAAAATTCTATTCTTATTCACAACCAATAGCAGCTATATTCGATTATAAAAGTGGAATTTTAAAAGAACGAATCAGCGAATTACCATTTTTATCAAGAAAAACATTAACTGGATATTATTTTGTTTCTCCGGTAATCGATTCTTGGGGAAACGACATCGTTATATCCGATGGATTTTCAGGACAGATAAGCCTTCTCAAAAAAAACAACACATACGATACTCATCGTTATGATTTATTCAATATCTCAACAAACATACTTCCCGAACCAGATCCTTCAAACTTTTATTCATACGATTGTGTATCGCCCTACATCAATTTTTTTAATAGGAACGTCGTGGATATAAAAATTTCCCAAGATTACATTTATCTACTAATTAGATATGGAAATCATGGAAAAGAAGACGCTGTAAACGATGACTATTCAGTAATAAAATTTGACCGAAATTGCAATTGTTCTGAAGAAAAGACTTTTGATAAATCAAAATATTCCTCATATAATTATTTTGGTTTGAGACGAAACAAGGACGGAAGTATCGAACCATATAAAATATCTAAAAACCAACAAAAATGGATTGTAACCACATATAACTTCTAAGCCAACTTAGTTGAAATACCAATAATGCATGAGATAGACTTGGCTCAATTCTATGTATATTGCGATGCCTCTGGAATTTATATGTCGGTATTCGTTTTTTCGTAAAAATATATATTTAGAAAGTATGAGAACACTATTGCCTCAGTTCATATACACATTGTTATCAATTGTTGCATTATGTTCGTGTTCAACCGAACAGGAACCTGACAATTATGACACAGACACTTATTCAATATCTTTTTCTGGAGACATTGAATCTTTTCAAGCGTCGTATGCTATCTATCACACATCATCTGACGCATTTTTATACAATTCCAATCAGCAAATTGTAAACGATTTTCTATCAGAATCCCTCCCCATAGAAGAATCGTTTTCTTTTAAATATAAATTAGATAATAGACCTCGCTATATTTTGTTTTCTTGCACAGCACTATGCCTAACCAATGAAAAACAAAAAAAAATAGAAGGTTCTATTATAAGAAAACACAATGGGGAAATTATAGATAAAGCTGTTTTTGAAATTAAATCTTTCTCTACTGTCGAGCGGCCGAAATTAGAAGATTATTCATTTAAAATTAAAATATGATGTCAAAATTACAGATTGTATTGAGTATCATAGGCCTTTGCCTAATGTTAGTCTCATGCTCTAACGATGACGATCAGATTTTTGAATCTTGTAAAATATCTGATTGTAATCAAACTCCAATGTCGAGAACTCTGTTAAGTAATGATGATTTAACAGATGTGGTAGTTTATGGATATACCACCTGTGAAAATCAAAAAAACATGAAACTGTTGTTCAATAAGGATTTGGCTGCGGCTACGGGATTGCAAGCAGGGGGAGTGTATGTCACACGTTATGAGAAATATACCATAACTATCCCTCTGAGCAACCAGATTTTCTTTGAAAATGAAGATAATCCAAGATGTGGATTAAAATCAATGTCTGACCCCGCAAATGGAGGTTATATCTCTATGAATCGTGGATATAACGAAGTTTCTCAAAACGAAAGAGCCGTTGTTCTTGAGTGCTATCTTATACATGTCATTTCTGACTTGTCCGGACGCAGCCTAAATATTTACTATCCTTGCAAACCTGACCAAATAGAATGGAGAGGTTTATTGTACAATCTGTAACTTCTATCCTAATGAAATTAAAATTAGCCTTTTGCCTCAGTTTCTGCCTCATGCTATTTTTAGCATCATGTCAGCAAGAAGAATATCTGGAATCCAATATTTCAGGTATAACAACAAGCCAACAGCTTGAAGTCACAAGCAATGATACCATTGATTTTACCGTATTTGAGGACCTTCCTGAATACGAAATTAACGAAGAAGAAGATTTCGCTTCTATTCTTCCTAAATCAGTAGAAGCCGTAGAATCAAAACTATTTTCAGACGGATGGAAAGTTGACACAATTAAATCTGAAAATTGTGATTTTATGGTGAACTCTAGAGCTGTAAGTGTACGAACGGACACTGTTTGGCAACGTAATTGTATCGTTGTTGATTCCGAAACTCAATTAGAGATGTACTTTAAGGCAAAATTTGGCAGTAAAATGGTGAACGCCATTAATGCCAAAGTAGACCCCAGTTATCGCATCTCCACAGGAACAACATATTGCTGCGAATGGCAACTAATGGGGACATTCTATAATCTTAATTCAAATGAATCCTTTGCAATGGTGGATTCTCCATTCTCTGGATTATATCCTGATACACGTACTGATTATTGGAGCCGAGGTTATAAAGTCTATACTCACGAGTCTTCGAATGGGCGAATCCAAAAACAATTACACTCATATCGTGTACGAATAATAAATAAGGATGTAAAAAAGCCGACCATCATGTTAAATATATATTGGCCAGCTGAGATATTGGACAATCCTTGTCGGGGATATCAATTTATATATCGTATATTAACAAGGTCATAAATCTATACATTGCTTTTTGTTTCGGTTTTAGCAATAGTAATTAACTTGAACAAAGACTGACTTTTGTAAATTACTATTTTTAATATAAAAACGACCGTTTTTGAGAATGTCCGGCAACCGGGCTTCAGACTGCCTCAATCAAGGAAATATACGTCTCAAAAACCATATCTAAATCAAGTTCTCTTTTCGTGAGAGAAACTTGGTTTTAGAGACACCTCAAATTGACTTCTTGCCAAAAGTGGCAGTTTTAACCCACTTATGGCTATAAATCAATTTCAAAAAGACTTTTTTACCTCGAATAATAGCCACAAGTCCATTTTTAGACCCACTTATGGCTATTATTAGATTTTTATTTGTACCTTTGTGAAAATTTCAGACTTATGATAATAGGGCGCAAAGAAGAAATAGCACGACTGAACAGGGCATATAACTCCGAATATTCGGAGTTTGTAGCAGTTTATGGGAGAAGACGTATCGGAAAGACCTTTCTTATAAGGGAAACTTTCAAAGAGGGATTCACATTCCAATACAGTGGAGTCTTCAAGGCAAGCAACAAGGAACAACTGGAGATGTTTTATAAAAGTCTCCTTGAACAAGGCTTAGACCCATCTGAGGATGCTCCCAAGAGCTGGTTCGATGCTTTCTTTCTATTGGAACATCTTATCAAGAAGTCAACGGAGTCCCGCAAGGTAATATTTCTTGATGAACTTCCATGGATGGATGCCCGCAATTCCAGATTTATCCCCGCCTTTGAACACTTCTGGAACGGATGGGCCTCGGCTCGAAAAGACATCCTTCTAATAATCTGTGGAAGTGCAACATCATGGATTATAAACAAGATATTCCGTAATAGAGGGGGACTCTACAACAGAGTAACATACAAGATTCTGCTCAAGCAGTTCACCCTACATGAATGTGAGGAACTGGTATCATCCTTAAAACTTCCCTTTAATCGCAATACGATTATCGAGGGATATATGGTGATGGGCGGCATTCCCTATTATTGGACAAAACTTGAACCGTCTAAAAGCATGAATCGGAACATCAACGATTTATTCTTATCAACAGGTGGAGAATTACATAACGAGTTCAGCTACATTTACGCCTCAATGTTCCAAAGTCCGGACAAATATATGAAGGTAATTGAAGCCCTGTCCGGTAAAAAATCAGGTCTGACCCGTGATGAGATAATAACAAATGCCAAGCTAGAAAGCAACGGACAATTAAGCCGGATACTTGAAGACTTAATAGAGTGTGGCTTTGTTCGTAAATACTGCCATACTGATAAAAGAATAAGGGATGCCATATACCAACTTGTGGACTGCTACTCTTTATTCTACTATCAGTTTGTCAGAAATGCCCACGGTGTAGATGAAGAATACTGGGTAAGGATAATGAGAACACCCACCTATAACACGTGGTGCGGTCTATCCTTTGAAAGAGTCTGCCTACTGCATACCCGGCAGATAAAGGTCGCTCTCGGAATATCCGGGATAATGGCAAACATTTTCTCATGGCATACCAAGGGCAACGACTATCATCCCGGTGTTCAGATTGACCTGCTTATCGACAGGGCAGACAATGTGATCAGCGTCTGCGAAATGAAATATGCACCGGACGGATATGAAATGACCTCAAAAGCCTATGACAACTTGAAAACCAAAATGAGTGTGTTAGGTCGGTATATGCCCGCGAAAAAATTCATATCACCAGCCCTTATAACATCCAACGGAGTCAAGAGGAATATGTATTCTGACGAAATATACGACAAAGTTACAGGAGACCAACTATTTCAGCCATGACCATAGGATATGCAAGGGTATCGACATCTGGACAGAACCTTGACGGACAGTGCGACAATCTCCGGCAAGCCGGATGTGAAAGAATATACAGTGAGAAGATATCGGGTGTCAAGGCGCAGCGTCCGGAACTGGAGCGGATGCTCGATGCTTTAAGGGAAGGGGACACAGTGGTTATAACGGAACTCACCCGGCTGGGTCGCTCCGTCAAGGAACTGTTCGCCATCATAGAGAGGGTGCATGAAGCCGGAGCCTCGATAAAGTCTCTACGTGAGACATGGCTCGACACCACCACACCGCAAGGCAACCTGCTCTTTACAATCTTCGCCGGACTGTCCCAGTTCGAGAGAGACCTCATACGGCAGCGCACAAAATCCGGACTTGAAGCTGCCAGGGCAAGAGGTCGCAAGGGAGGACGTCCTAAAGTATCCTCCGGCAAGGTAGAGACGGCACTGAAGATGTACGATTCTGGAAAAACCGGAGCAGACTGGGACAGTGCGCCGGAGCAGACTGGGACACTTTTG
>ENA-ORNR01001839-ORNR01001839.1-human-gut-metagenome-genome-assembly--contig:-NODE-1839-length-18322-cov-6.070729_pt1 | contig 18322 bp, 16 predicted proteins | sample MGYA00242114_ERZ509020 | MGnify/ENA primary metagenome ERZ509020 (study PRJEB26280, sample SAMEA2338758) | human gut metagenome | biome: human gut; feature: human-associated habitat; material: faeces...
CCGCCGGAGCGGTGCTTAAGCCGTCAGGCGGGAATTGTGCGGTGTTGCCTTAATATTCTTTTATGATACACCGAACCAAGCACCACTGTAAAGCGCTGAGTTGTAAAAAATGTGGCTATAGCATCGGCGGCATACAATAACTGGTTGTTATATAAGAAAAAAGGTTGTAAAGAGTAAGGGAATATGATATAATATTATAAAATGATGATGAAAAGAGAGGAACCTTTTATGGCCTCCAATCCCGAATTTGTTCAGTATATTGCGGACCAGCTTGCCCCGGCCGGGCAGGTGACCTACCACAAAATGTTTGGCGATTATGGCGTGTATCTGGACGGCAAAATGTTTGCCCTGGTGTGCGATGACCAGCTGTTCATCAAAATTACCAAAGAGGGGGCAGCCCTTGCTCCGCAGCTGCCCAAAGCCCCGCCGTATGATGGTGCAAAAGATTATTTTCTGTACGAGGATGTGGATGACCGGGAACACATGATTGCATTTGTGCAGGCCACCTGCCGCGAACTGCCCATGCCAAAGCCCAAAAAGAAGAAGGGAGCGACCTGACCAATGCCGTTTGACTATAAAAAGGAGTATAAGGAATTTTATCTCCCGCCCCAAAAGCCGCAGCTGCTGGAAGTGCCGCCCATGAACTATGTGGCGGTGCGCGGCCATGGTGACCCCAACGCGCAGGATGGAGAATATCAGGCGGCCATTGGTATGCTGTATGCGGTTGCCTTTACCATAAAAATGAGCTACAAAGGTACCCACCAGATCCCCGGCTATTTTGAATATGTGGTGCCGCCGCTGGAGGGCCTTTGGTGGCAGGAGGGGCAAAGCCGGGTCGATTACGCCCATAAGGAAACATTCTCTTGGATCGCCATGATTCGCCTGCCGGAGTTTGTAACCAAACAGGAGTTCGATTGGGCCGTGGCCGAAGCTGCCGCCAAGAAAAAGCTGGATCTCAGCAAAGTGGAGTACTTTACTTATGATGAGGGCCTGTGCGTGCAGTGCATGCACCTTGGCAACTATGATACCGAGCCCGCAACGCTCAACGCAATGGAGCAGTTTGCGGCGGAGCGGCACTATAAAATTGACTGCACCTCCGCTCGCCTGCACCACGAAATTTACCTCAGCGATCCCCGCCGCACTGCCCCGGAAAAATGCAAGACCGTTATCCGGGAACCCGTCTGCAAGGTGGAGTAAAGATCACCGGAAAGAGAACAAAATCAAAATAAAGACTGCCGTACCACCTGATCAATACAGGGGGAGGGCAGTCTTTTGCAGTTACCATGAAAAAACCGGCACGCCGGCTTGTTTGATTCTTGCGAAAGTCCTTTGCTTTCGGTCAAAAAAGAAGGGACGAAGCCAGAATGCCTTGGTTTTCAAGGTCTTTCTGATTTAGTCCTGTGATCTCACAATGATTTTTCACAATAATTGTTCCTATATTCTGCTTCGATCTCGGTCAGCATACGCTGGAAGCCGGGACGGTCGCAGTTCGTGCCGGAGCAGCCATCATCCACAAAGAATACCGGGTTCGGGAAGTGGTTCTTCTTGGCGTAGTCCAGAAGGATAGCCTTCTGGAAAAGGGATTTGTATAGACGAATGCCCTGCTTGCGTAAGCTGTGTTCCGTTTACGGCGCGGTCTTTCGTTTTGTTTGCAGATTTAGACGAACCGCAACGATTCAAGAACCGTATAGTTTTGCCAAGGAAAGTTGGTCGCAAAGAAAAAGACTTTGTGCTATACCGGCCTTCTCTGGGCGGGTGCGTTTGGATGCCTGATGGCAGCTCTGAACTTTCGGGATTCCAAAAACAACGGCGGCTAAAGCATACGGCATCGCGGCGCTGGACCAGCTGGGATCGGCGGTTCTGGTGGGGCGGTACGCGGCGCAGCACCCGGTGCTGGAGCAGCTGAACCAGAAACTGGAGGAGCGCTCCGATACCTTGCGCCGCCGCATTGCCGTGTATGTGGAAAAGCGCATCCAGCGCGCCTACCCGGAGGCCGCCCGGCGGCAGCCCACGGCAGTGCAGAAGGGGAAAGCCGACTTCCTCAGCGCGGCAGACCTGCTGTGGCTGTTTGTCATCGGGGCGTTTCTGGGCGACATGGTGGAGACCGTGTTCTGCCGCCTGACCGCCGGGGTGTGGATGAGCCGTTCCAGTCTGGTATGGGGGCCTTTCAGCGTGGTGTGGGGGCTGGCGCTGGCCATGGCTACTGTGCTGCTGCGGCAGAATCAGGATAAAAGCGACCGCTATCTTTTTGCCTTTGGCACAGTGCTGGGCGGCGTATATGAATATGTGTGCAGCGCCGTCACAGAGCTATTGTTCGGCACGGTGTTCTGGGATTACAGCAAGTTCAAGTTCAATCTGGGCGGGCGCATCAACCTGCTGTACTGCTTTTTCTGGGGCATTGCGGCGGTGATGTGGATGCGCTACGGCTACCCGCTGGTGCTGAAGCTGATGAAAAAGGTGCGCAGCCATATCCGTCCGTGGATGACAGCAGCGCTGGCGGTGTTCATGGCGGTGAATATGCTTACCAGCGCGCTGGCACTGGCGCGGTACGATGCCCGCACCAGCGGCGAAGCGCCCAACGGACAGCTGGAAGTGTTCCTTGACGAGCATTTCGACGACGCCCGCATGGAGCATATTTACCCCAACGCCAAAAAAGTGACCAAGGCAGAATAAATCCCATATTTCCCCTTGCGTTTTTGCCGGAAAACAGGTATAATATTCTCTGGATAAAAGGGAGTAAGGGGCGTACCTTGGTTGAAAAACGGGTGCGCTGTGCTGCAGCGACACCCCCGGCAGAAATGCCCGATGCAGTACCGGATGCTTGAGACTTTTATCACATTTTCCCGTTTTGGGCTGGATGTGATAAAGGCCTTTTTTTGTGCCTCTGCCGCTATTATTAAAAAGGAGAGATATTATGCTGATCCCTGTTCTGTTATTTATCGTGGGTCTGCTGTGCCTGATCAAGGGCGGCGACTGGTTTGTGGACGGTGCCACCGGCATCGCCCGCCGCTTCCATGTGCCGGAGCTGCTCATCGGTGCCACGGTGGTGTCCATCGGTACCACCCTGCCGGAGGTCATGGTGTCCACCACCTCTGCCCTCACCGGTCACGGCGAGATCGCCTACGGCAACGCCATCGGTTCGGTCATCTGCAACGCTGCACTGATCGCCGCCATCACCATTGCGGTGCGCCCGGGCAAGGTTGACCCCAAGAGCCTGCGCACCCCGGTGGCCTTCTTCTTTGTGGCTGCCGCTTTCTATGCCGGTGTGGCCTACACCACCGGCTCCTTCACCCGCCCGGTGGGTCTGATCCTGCTGGCCATGTTCGTGGCTTACATCGTGTGCAACGTGCTGGCTATGAAAAACGCCACCGCCCCGGAAGAGGAGGAGCAGGCTGAGGAAGGCTCCTTTGCCAAGGAGCTGGGTCTGCTGGCCATCGGCGCAGTGCTCATTGCTGTGGGCGCTGACCTGCTGGTGGACAACGGCACCCTCATCGCACAGGCGCTGGGCGTGCCGGAGTCGGTCATTGCACTGACCTTTGTGGCACTGGGCACCTCGCTGCCGGAGCTGGTCACCGCCATCACCTCGCTGGCAAAGGGTCACGGTGCGCTGTCGCTGGGCAACGTCATCGGTGCAAACGTATTCAATCTGGTGCTGGTCAGCGGCGTGTCTGTCACGCTGGCACCCTTCAGCATCCCGCAGAACTCCACCATCGCAGGCATGAACGCCTCGCTGGTGATGGATATCCCGGTCATGTTTGCCGTGATGCTGCTGCTCACCCTGCCTGCTCTGATCAGGGGCAAGCTGAGCCGCCCGCAGGGCATTGCACTGCTGTGCATCTATGCCGCCTTCTGCGCCGTGCAGTTCAGCATCTGATCTGTTGTAAACGTAAAATATTTAAGGCTGCTGCACAAAGCACTGTGCAGTAGCCTTTTTATGTAGGACGATTCTGAATGCGCTTCGCGTTCGCTTTGCGCATATTCAGTGGAAAAGATATTTTGGGTTTTGGAGTTCTGAAAAACCTGCGGGCTTTTCAGAACTCCTTTTTCACAGGAGGGATAAGAGGTAAAAGACAGCCGCGCGGCGGGGGCGCTGCGGAACGAAAGTCAACTTTTGAAGATCGACCCGGAGCAAGAGCCTTCCCCCCTTCCGGGGAAGGGAATGCCTTTTGTGGAAAAGGAGTTTCCCTGTTGACGGGGGATATTGCAAAAGACCGCAAAACCCGGAACTTTTCTGCGGCACTATGGCTCAAAAAGTTCCGGGTTTTATACAACATATATCAGAGTATCGTTTGGCGACGGTTCTGCATTTATTTATGCGAACTGCACACAGCTTACTTCCACAGGAAGTTCTCAGCGGCGTTTGCAAAGACCAGCTGCCAGCACTCCCAGTCGTGGGCTGCGGGTACCTGCAGGTAGCTGTAATCCAGACCCAGCTCGCTCAGGTTCTCACCGAAGGTCTTGACGGGTGCCAGACCAAAGTCCCAGTTACCTGCGGCCAGCATGATCTTAGGCTTCACGGTCAGAGAGGACAGATGGCTGCGCACGCTCTGGCTGGTGATGCCCTCGACACCGCCGAAAGAGCCATCCACATTTGCATAACTCCAGATGCCGTAATAGCCAAACAGCTCGGTGTGGTGCATCAGCATATTGCTGGTGGTAGAGCCGCCCATGGACAGGCCCGCATATGCGCGGCCCTCGGCGGTGGTGCTGACGTTGTAGTGGCTCTCAACGTAGGGCATGATGTAATCGATCTGGTCGGTCTCGATCTCGGAATACTTCCAGTTGGCGCCGGAGTGACCTGCGCCCTGACCGTACTGCTGATTGTTCATGGTAACAACAATAAACGGCTCGGTCTTGCCTTCTGCGATCAGGTTATCCAGAATGTTGGCCACAGCGCCCTCATTCATCCAGCGCAGCTCATCGCCGTAGATATCACCGGAAGTACCATGGGACAGGTACAGCACCTTATAAGGCTCGGCGCGGTTTGCATCGTAGCCAGCCGGCAGGTACACTGCCAGACCATGCTCGGTGGCGTCTGCACCCGTGTAAGATACGGTCTGCACGGTACCACGCTTGTTTGCATCGGCCTGCGGCAGTTCCACAGAGCGGTCTGCCCAAGTGCTGGTGCCCTGCTTGTCGGCATCATACGGGACATAGACCATGCTGGACAGGCTGCGGATGCCGGTAGCTTCGTTGATCATCGTCGGATTGCTGGGGTCGTCCAGACGGGCGATCTGGTCGCCGTTTTCAGCGGTCACGCGGAAGTTATAAACGAATGCACCACTGGACAGCGGCATCTGCACACCCCAACGGCCATCGGCAAACTTTTCCAGCTCCACATAGTAGGTGGTGTCGCCGTTGCCGCCTGCGGGAGCCAGACCTGCCGTGTAGTTGTACGGCGTAGCAGCCAGCGCGGCATCAATGCTGCCTGCATTGCCGCCGTCCGGGTCAAACAGCATAAAGCAGTCGCTGTACAGTTCCACCTTGGTCAGCGGATTCTCTGCCGTATTGATGGTCAGACCAGCTTTTGAGGTGTAGCTCTTCTGCTCCTTGTAAACAAAAGTAACAGTGTAGCCTGTGGGCGAGTTTTCGTCCTTCTCGACCGTAACACCCGGGGCGTACTTGGCATAGACGCTCTTGTTGAACAGCTTGATTTTGACGTTCTCTGCCCAATCTGCAACAGCAGAAGCCGAGATGCAGTTTTCTTCCGCTGCCGGAGTTGCAGCCACAGCGGCGGTTGCTCCGCTCAGTGCCATGGACAGCACCAGTGCGGAGGCAATGGTGGTTTTGAGGATACGTTTCATGTTTTTTCTCCTTTCCAGATTTAACGATGTTCTTTTAAGCATCTGATATGGTTTGCGGCATTCTCCTCTCTGTCTGAAATGATATCGGTTCAAGATCTTGAATGTTCCGAAATTTTTCTGTTTTTTACCTGCACCCGTTCAAAAGCGCAAAAGCACAATGCACAATTCTACTCGTCATTATGAATGTATTTTGTTCATTTTTTTGCCTTGCCGTGGAACTAATATATCACATTTTATCCGCCGTTTACGTTGCCTTTTGTGATTTGATTCTTGCAAATTGTGACATGCTGTCCTTGCCGTAACCAAAAACAAAACAATATCTGCTTGTTGCCATTGTAGGAGCAACACTGGCTCCCCGAGGGGTAAAAAAAGTGGGTCAGAAGCGCCCACAGACGTTTCTGACCCACAAATAGAACGATATTTTTTTGTTTTACAGCTGGCAGGCGGTATCGTAACCGGTGCGGATGGCGTTGGAGATATCCGCAGCCTTACCGGCGGCATCGCCGATGGAATACACCGGGATACCGGCAGCTTCCAGCGCAGCAGCGTCAAATTCGTTGGAGCGTGCGCCCATAGCCAGCACGATGTAATCGCAGGGGATGGTCACCTCTGCGCCGTCCTTGTTCTCGCAGACAACGGCGTCCATGCGGAACTCCTTGACCTTGTGGCTGGGGTACTGCTCCACGCCGTAGGTCTTGTAGTTTTCCAGCAGGGTGGGCAGAATGGTGGTGCTCTCGCCTGCGGCGATCTTGTCCATCATCTCGATAACGGACACCTTGCAGCCGCGGGCAGCCAGATACTCTGCGGTCTCGCAGCCCACCATGCCGCCGCCGATGACGGCAACCGTGCCATACACCTGCTGCTCACCGGCCAGAACCTTCCATGCATCGGCCACGTTCACGCTGTCGATGCCAGGGATGCGGGGTGCGGCGCTGTGTGCGCCCACAGCGTTGATGACGGCCTCGAAACCGGCATCCTTCAGCTGCTCTGCGGTGCGGGTCTGACCCATGCACAGGTGCACACCGGCGTTGCAGACCGCGTGGATCAGGTCCTGTGCGGCGCGGCGCATCTCCTCCTTGCGGGGAGGTACGCAGGCAATGTTCAGCTGACCGCCCAGAGTGGTGGTCTTTTCAAACAGGGTCACGTCATGGCCGCGCAGCGCTGCCACACGGGCGGCTTCCAGACCGGCAGGGCCGCCGCCGAGGACGGCGATCTTCTTTTTCTGCGCTGCGGGCTGGATGCTGCGGGTGTTCTCGTAGCCGTTCTCCGCGTTCAGCACGCAGGAGAGGAACTGACGGTTCTGGATGGCATCGGTGCAGCCCTTGTTGCAGCTGATGCAGCGGCGGATATCGCAGGCCTTCCCGGCAGCGATCTTGGTGCCCCAGTCGGGGTCTGCCAGCAGCGGGCGACCCATGGCAACCATGTCGGCCATGCCGCTCTCGATGACACGCGCAGCCATTTCGGCATCCACGATACGACCCACGGCGCTGACCGGCACATTGACGGCCTTTTTGATGTCCCCGGCGATTTTGACGAAGAAGCCGTAGGGCTGTACGCCCATGGGAGGAATGGTGTCGGCCATGTTGCCGGTGTGGTTGGCCTGGGCAACGTGGAACATATCCACGCCGTCCTCCACCAGCCACTGGGCAAACTGCACGGCGTCGGCTTCGTCAATGCCGCCCTTGCCGCGCTGCGGGGTGACGATGGACAGCTTGTAGTCGATGACCATATCCGGCACAGCCTTGCGGATGGCGCGGGTCAGCATACGGGCAAAGCGGACGCGGTTCTCCAGACTGCCGCCGAACTTGTCGGTGCGGTGGTTCATGCGGGTGGAGCACAGGCAGCCGTTCAGGCGGTCGCCGTGGATCTGGATCACGTCCACACCGGCCTTCTGTGCACGCACTGCGCAGGCGCACATCTTATCGATGATGGCCATCAGCATCTCCTCGCTGACCTCATCGGTGAAGAACATCATGTCGTGATGCAGGCGCTGACGCATCTCGTCAAACTTTTTCTGCATGAACAGGCTGTTGATGGCGTCCACATCGTACTCCGGGTGGAAGATCTGGATGCCCAGCTTGGTGCCGTAGGCGTGTACGCTGTCGGCCAGTGCCTTGAAGGCAGGGATCTGGCTGTCGTCAAACAGCTTGGGGGTGGGAGAAAAGCTGTTGATGGGTGCCACATCGCCCATAACGATGTAGCCCACGCCGCCCTTTGCCAGACGGGTGTAGAAGCCCATGTCCTGCTCGCTGATCATGCCGTTTTTCTCGTAGCCGGTGGTCAGCGGGGGGAACATGATGCGGTTTTTAAAGGTCTGTCCGCCCACCTCGATGGGCTGCAGAATTACGTTTTCCATACAAAAGCCTCCTTGCAGATACGCTTTGCTTTACAGATTTGCTTTGATGAATGCTGCGGTCTTTTCCTCCACGGCGGCACGGGCTGCCAGCGTGGCAAAGTTGTGGCCGCCGCCTGCAATGGTGTCCACATCGGGTGCGGTGTACACCTGTGCGTAACGGTTGCAGGTGCCCTCGTCCACCAGACGGTCATCGTCGGCGCGCAGCAGCAGCACCGGGCCGTTGTAGCCCTTGGCCTCGGTAAAGGGGTCGGGGTGCTTTGCCATCTCGTAGTTAAAGGCCATCTTGTAGCACAGACCCTCCATGTCGGCGTAGTCCTTGCCGGTCTGCATAATGCCGTCGGCGCGCTGGGCGCAGCCGAACCACATCCCGGCGCCCGGGCACAGCAAAATCAGGCCGTGGGGCTGGATGACCGGTGCGCAGGAAGCGGCAATGTAGCCGCCCATGCTCTGGCCGGAGAGGAACAGCTTTTCGCTGTCCACATAGGGCTGCTCAGCGGCCCATGCAAAGATATCCTGTGCATCGGTGTGCAGGCCGTCGAAGCTCATATCCTCGAACTCGCCGTCGCTCTCGCCGTTGCCGTAGAAATCGAACCGGGCGCTGCCGATGCCCTGCGCTGCCAGAGCGCGGGACAGATGGGTGTACATGGACTTGTAGCCGCTGCAGCTGCCGGCAAAGCCGTGCAGATGCACCACAAAGGGTACCTTGCCCTCGGTGTCGGGCAGGGTCACGATGCCGCGCAGGGTGTGGCCATTGCGGTTTTTAAAATGAACCTGTAAGATCTTCATGGTTTACTTGCTCTCCTTTGCGGCGCGGCGAGCCTTCAGCTCGGTCAGCATCTCAGCAGTCTTCTGCTTGGTCAGGGGGTAGACGAAGAACAGGATGGCAACTGCAATGCCGTAGCCCAGGAAGTAGATGCCGGTGTAGCTCTTCCAGATGGCGTTCACAACGCCTGCGGTCTGCACAGCGCCTGCGGTAACGTTGTAGCCGATGGCACCCAGCACAAAGCTGGACAGGCTGCCGGAAATGGCGCTTGCAAGCTTGCGGAAGAAGGAGTAGGTGGAGTAAACGATGCCCTCGTTGCGCTCGCCGGTCTGCAGCTCGTGGTAGTCGATGGCGTCGTTGACCATAGCCCAGATCAGCACCTGCATGCCGGAAGCGCCCAGATAGCAGATACCGTTGATGACGATGAAGGCCACAGGGTTGTGGACGGGGAAGAAGAACAGGATGCCGAACACGATGGCGGCAAAGCCAGCGCCCATGCAGCACCACTCCTTCTTGCCGAACTTGTTGGCCAGAGGCTGGGTGATGGCAAAGGACAGCACAGCGTACAGCACGCTCAGCATACCGGAGACAGCCTGAATTTTAACGTTGCCGAAGAAGTCCTTATACAGGTAGGTGTTCAGACCGTTGACCACGGAAGCACCGATCATGCCGGTCAGGCTGAAGAACATAACGCCCAGCAGAGCCTTATTGTGAGAGATCTCCTTGAGCACATGCAGGTAGTTCAGCTTTTCGCCCTGCGGACGCTCGGGCACTTCCACGCGCTCCTTGCACCATACGCAGGTGATCTGCAGGCACAGCAGGCCCAGCATAGCGCAGATGCAGGCCAGCATCAGGAAGCGGCCAGCCACGGGCTTGTTGTCCACATACAGGAACAGGGGGCCGATCATGACCATGACGGTCATGAAGATGGTGCCGCCAAGGCTGCGGTAGCGGGACAGTGCGGTGCGCTGGCTGACATCATCGGTCATCACGCTGGACAGAGTACCGAAGGGCACGTTGACGCAGGTGTACAGCGCCTCGTACAGAACGTAGGTGACGAACATGTAGGCCAGACGCAGGCCGTAGTTGATATTGCCTACATTGACAAAGCCAAGTATGCACAGCACTGCCATGGGGAAGGAGAAGGCGCGGATCCACGGGATGAACTTGCCGCCCTTGGTGGCCTTGCGGGAGTCCACCAAGGCACCGATGATGGGGTCATTCACGGCGTCCCAGATCTTGGTGATCAGCAACAGGATACCCACGTGGAAGGGGTTGACCTGCAGGATCAGGGTGTAGAAGATCGACAGATACATGGCGCGGTACTGCTCGGTGAAGCAGCAGCCCAGATCGCCCAGTGTATAGCCGATCTTGTCCTTCATGGAGAAGGGTCGGACGGTCTTTTTCTGGTCCATTGTGTTTTATCCTCCTTAAAAACAGTGAAACCACGAGACTTTTCGCACAAGTCTCTTTTCTACGTTTACATTATATGTTAATTTTTCATCAATACATATCCAAAAAATGATTGAAAACTATCGTAAATTGATGTATTATGCAATTATAACAGTTGTACTTTTCTGTTGTGTACAACAAACTGTCACACATGACGGTTTCACGGAGGTTTTTTTGGTGAACTATACAGTCAAGCGTTATTTTTTTGAGCAGAGCGCCGTTCGGGAATTTTATTCCGGCGCGTATTATGATTTGTTTCTGGTCATGCGGGGCAGCGGTGTGTTCCGGTGCAGCGAGGTGGTACTGCCCGCACAGCAGCAGAATCTCATCATCTTCAAGCCCGGTCAGGGCGGCAGACTGGAATACGCCGGTGCTTACGGCCCGCTGGAACTTATTCGGGTGCAGCTGTCCGCCCAGACGCTGGCGCAGCTTTCGGACGCGGACACCGACCTTGAAAAAAGCTTCAACGTGGTGCCCTCCCGGCAGGTGGCTGTGCGCCCGGACAGCCAGATCTATATGCTGCTGAAAAACCTTGCCCGGAAGCTGCTGATGCTCCCGCAGGAGCGCACCCAGTTCGGTGCAGCGGTGTTCGAGCACGGTATTTTGCAAATGTTTGTGGTGCTGGCGCTGCGTGCCTGCATCCATGCGGAGTTCCACACCGCATCGGTCAGCCGCCACCACCTGATGCTGGACGAGGTGTTTTTGTTTATTCAGGCGCACCTTACCGAGGAACTGACGCTGGAGCGGCTGGAAAAGGAGTTTTTCGTCTCCCGGGAACATATTGCCCGGGAATTCAAACGCCAGACCGGGCAGACGGTGCACCGCTATATCGTAAAGGCGCGGTTAGACCGCTGCTGCACCCTCATCGAGCAGGGGCTGCCCATCACCGAGGTGTACAAGACCAGCGGCTTTGGCGGTTACAACCACTTTTTCCGCGCCTTTAAAAAGGAGTACGGCATGACCCCCAAGGAGTACTTCCGCACCACCCGGCAGGACGCCCGGGGATGAATCCGGCAAAAGCAGCGCCGTCTGCGCCTGTGAAAAAAGCCGCCCGGGAAGATCCGCAGATCCTCCCGGGCGGCTTACTTATTCTATTTTTTTTCTTTTACTTGCGGTGGGTGAGGCAGTTCAGCGCCATCACAACCAGCACGAGAAAGCCGATGACCAGCAGGATACCGGCCATGCCGATGAGCATCATGGGCAGGGTGGTCATCCAGGAAGAAAGATGAAGCATAAAGGCACCTCCGTTAAGCCATCAGGGAAAGGATCAGTCCGCCGGCAAGGACGGATGCGATCTGCCCGGAAACGTTGACGCTGATGGAATACATCAGCAGGAAATTCTGGTTGTCCTCGGCCAGACCCATCTTGTTGACCACGCGTCCGCTCATGGGGAAGGCCGAAATGCCTGCCGCGCCGATCATGGGGTTCAGCTTTTTGCCCTCGGGCAGGAACAGGTTCAGCAGCTTGGCGAACAGCACGCCGCCAGCGGTATCAAAGATAAAGGCCACAAGACCCAGCGCCATGATGAGCAGGGTATCCGGCCGGACGAACTTGTCGGCGGTCATCTGCCCGGCTACGGTCAGACCCAGCAGCAAGGTGATGAGGTTTGCCAGTACGTTCTGGGCGGTCTCGCTCAGGGAGTTCAGCACCCCGCACTCCCGCAGCAGGTTGCCGAACATCAAAAAGCCTACCAGCGCCACGCTGGCCGGGGCTACCAGACCGGCGACCACCGTGACCACAACGGGGAACAGGATCTTGGTCAGCTGGGTGACGTTGCCTTTTTCGTAGGGCATACGGATGCGGCGTTCCTTCTGGGTGGTCAGCAGACGGATGACCGGCGGCTGCACGATGGGTACCAGCGCCATGTAGCTGTAAGCTGCCACCATAATAGCGCCCAGATACTGGGATTTCAGGGTGTTTGCCACAAAAATGGCGGTGGGGCCGTCCGCTGCGCCGATGACCGCAATGGACGCGGCGTCCTTCATATCAAAGAAGAACCCGGCCAGAAACAGGGTGAAAAAGATGCCAAACTGTGCCGCTGCGCCAAACAGCATGAGCCACGGCTTTTCCAGCAGCGGGCCAAAATCGATCATGGCTCCGATGCCGATGAACAGCAGCAGCGGGAACAGCTCGTTGGACATCCCTGCCTCAAACAGGGCAGAGATGGGGCCAACAGTGTCGCCCTGCGTGATGGCACCGGATGCGGGAAGATTGACCAGAATGGCACCGAACCCCATGGGTAGCAGCAGACTGGGCTCCATCTTTTTGACGATGGCAAGGTAAATGAGCAGGGCACCGATGCCCCACATGACCACCATCTGCCATGTCAGCGCTCCGAAGTTTGAAAAGAGCGCGGCGAATGTGTTCCAGAAATTCATATTGTTTTTCTGCCTCCTTTTGTTCTGATGCTGCGGCAAGAAAAAAGAGACCCTTGCCACAGCGTAAGATCTGTGACAAAAGTCTCAAGCGAACACATGACATCGGGCATTGCTGCCGTGATGACGCTGCCATGCAGCGGCCTGCCGGAAAAAGCCTTGACCGGCGGGCTGCCCTTTACTCCCCTTTATCATTTTTATTGATACCAGAAACTGCCGCTTCTGTCAAGGGGGAAAATGCGGTTTTTCGCAAAAATCCAACCGTTTAAATCGTCAGTCCACCACCGGTACATCCAGCCCGAACTCCTGCGGGCGGAAGCGGGGACAGACGTTCTCGGTGATGCAGATGACCGAAGCAGCAAGACGGCTGCCGATCTCGCAGGATTCTGCCAGCGTTTTGCCGTAGGTCAGGCCGATGACCGTGCCGGCAAAGAAGGCGTCGCCCGCACCGGTGGTGTCCATAACGTCCACCTTTTTGGCGGGTACGATGCCGCAGCTGCCGTCTGCACAGGCGTATACTGCGCCCTGCCCGCCCATGGTCACCACCATGCTGGGAATGTTGGCGTTGCGCACGTTGCCCGTGAGCACCCGGCACATCTCGTCCGGGGAGAGGTGGTCGTAGTCGTCCGAGAACAGCAGCCCGGCCTCCTGCTGGTTGCATACAAAACAATCGATCTGCTGCAAAAAATCCCGCCGCTCCATGGCAATGCTCATGTTGGAGACCACGGCAAACACCTTTTTGCCGTACTTTTTAGCGTAGCGCAGGGTCTGCTTCACCGTTTCTTTTTCGAGGTCCAGTTCCAGCGCAATGGAATCGCAGTCTGCAAAAATGGCGTCGCCCTGTTCTTGCAGAAGGCCGGTCAGCGGGGTGGTGTCCGGCCGCTTGGAGATGGCGGCGTGCACATCGCCGTCGTTGTCAAAAATGGCCAGCTATGTGCCCATGCCGTCCGGCACTTTCTGGATAAAGCGGGTGTTGACCTTGTGCCTTGCCAGCTTGTCGATGACGTCCTGTCCCATGCCGGTGTCATCCACCAGACCCACAAAGGTGGGGCGCAGCTCTACGTTGGCGATATCCTCCACCACGTTGCGGCTCACGCCGCCGTGTACCTGCTCGATACGTCCGGCGTTGCGCCCGCCGGGGATATAGGTGGAAAGGGGATAGCCCTTGATGTCCACAAAAACAGCTCCGATGACTACGATGCCCATAAACGATAAACCTTTCTGACTTCAGTTGATTTTACCTGTATTATACAGGAAGCAGACAAAAGATGCTATCCCTTTGCTGTTTTTTGCGGAAAAATATCTTCCGCTAAGACCCTTCCGTGAAAAGGCCAATCGGGAAAATCCGCAGATTTTCCCGATTGGCAAATATAAATAGTCTTTCCGCTAAAAATGCCCAGAGCGCAGCGGAGGGCATTCTGAATCAGCCCCTGTCACATCGCCGTGCGGGCAGTGCGCACCAGATACTCCATGGCCTGCACCGGGTACTGCCCGGCGGCAGTCTCGCCGGTGAGCATCAGGCTGGATGCGCCGTCCAGTACGGCGTTGTAGATGTCGCTCACCTCGGCGCGGGTGGGCACAGCCCGGGTGTGCATACTGTCCAGCATCTGGGTCACCACCATAAAGGGTACTCCGGCTGCCCGGCAGGCGGCAGAAAGCTGCTTCTGGCAGCGGGGCAGTTCCCACAGGGGCATGGCGTTGCCAAGGTCGCCCCGGGCAATGACCACCTCGTCCACCAGCGGCAAAAACTCCGGCAGCGCCTGCACGCCCGCAAGGTTTTCAATTTTGGCAAGAATTTTCAGCTGCGGCGCACCGGCTTCTGCCAGCGCCTGCCGCAGGCTGCGGATATCCGCAGCGCCGCGCACAAAGGGCAGCATGACCCCGGTAACGCCGCAATCGGCGGCGATGGCAAGGTTCTCCTTGTCCTCGGCGGTCAGGGTGGGCATTTTGATATCCGCCCCCGGTGCCGCCAGACTTTTGCGGCTTTGCAGCACCCCGCCTCGTACTACGGTGCACACGAGTGCATCCGGCTCCACAGCGTCCACCCGTGCCAGTAGCTTGCCGTCATCCAGCAGCAACTCCTGCCCGGGCTGCACGCCCTGTACTAGTGCAGCAGGGCAGGGGATGCCCTGCGCGCCCAGACGCACGGTCTGTCCGGCGGTCAGGGACAGCGGCTGCGGCAGACGGCCGATGCGCAGTTCCGGCCCCTGCAAATCAATGAGCAGCTTTTTAACCCCGGCTTTGCGCAGCAGCGCCAGCCAGTCCTTGTGCGCTGCCAGCGGGCCGTGAGAAAGGTTCATGCGGATGCCGGTCATGCCGGCTTCCACCATCTGCCGCAAAAGCTTTACATCGGCACAGGCAGGGCCGATGGTTCCGTAAAAATCCATAATTCCTCCTGCAATTCGCGTTTTCTTTCTATTGTAGCATGATCGCGCTGCAAAAGATAGCCCGGCTGCGCACAAAAAAACACCGGAAGCTGATGCAAAGCCTCCGGTGTCTTTTTATGATGCCTTATGGGGTTTACTGTTACACTTTGCACCGCCTGCGTTCAGTACAAAGCTTACAGCTCCCTCTATTTTTAAAGGTTGTACTTAGTTTACAGCATTTCGGGCATTTCGTCAAGGGCTTTTGCAGGCAAAAAAGGAATATCACAACATTATCACAACTGCAGCTGGTGGTAGCACGCGCCCTCCATGGTCTTCCAACAGGCGGTGTTTCCCTCCAAGGTCATGTAGCTGTGGGCGGTGCTTTCCTTGGGAATGCTCACGGAGCCGGGGTTTAAGTAAAGGTTCCCCTGCCCGAAGTCTGTCCATGCGGGCACATGGGTGTGGCCGTGGAGCAAAATATCCCCCGGGGCAAGGGGCGGCAGATGGTTCAGGTTGAACACATGGCCGTGGGTGACGTAGACCAGCCGCTGCCCCACCGGCAGCACGGCGTAATCCGCCAGCACCGGGAAATTGAGCACCATCTGGTCTACCTCGGCGTCGCAGTTGCCGCGCACACACAACAGCTTGGGCGCAAGGCTGTTCAGCAGCGGAATCACCTTTTTAGGGGCGTAATCCCGGGGCAGGTCGTTGCGGGGACCGTGGTAGAGCAGGTCTCCCAGAAACAGCAGGCGGTCGGCCTGCTCCCGTTCAAAGGCCTGCTGCAGCTGCTGCGCATAATAATAGGAGCCGTGCAGGTCTGATGCGATCATCCATTTCATATACAGTGCCCTCCCTCAGAGCCGGTTTGCCTTATTGTAGCGCCTGCTGTAAAAATGGTCAAGTGATTACAAAAGTCATACTTTTGCACCAAAACCCCTTGACACGCCGCTGAGGATGTGGTATTCTGCTGGAGTTGCAGTGCGCAAGTGCGCAGGCTGCATATCGCGGACAGCTGCCGCGATCATAAAAACCGTGTGGATTTTTACAGCAACATTGCTACTTTTCGCCACACAATGGCCCGCTTCAAGCCGCCGTTGTGTGGCTTTTCTTGTGCGGAAATTTCAGGAAAGGAAGCTTTTGCCCCCATGAACGATACTTTTATGAAGACGAAGCCGGTGTTCCCGCTGCTGGTGTCGATGGCTCTGCCCAACGTCATCTCCATGCTGGTGAACTCGCTGTACAACATCGTGGACAGCCTCTTCGTGGCCCAGATCAACGAGCAGGCCATGACGGCCATCTCCCTCGTGTTCCCCATCCAGAACTTCGTGAACGCCGTTGCCATCGGCTTCGGCATAGGCATCAACGCCCTTGTCGCCCTCTACCGGGGCGCAGGCGACTACGACAGAGCGGACGCCGCCGCCACCCACGGCATGGCCCTCTCGGTGCTCCACGGCATCCTCTGCACGCTGGCAGCTACCGCTGTCATGCCCGGCTTCTTGGCCCGGTTCACCGCCGACGGCACCATCGTCTCTATGGGCGTGACCTACTCCACCATCGTTTTCCTGTTCGCTACCGTGAACATGGCCAGCCTCGCCTTTGAGAAGCTCTTCCAGGCCGTGGGCCGGATGAAGCTCACCATGATCGCCCTCATCTCGGGCTGTGTCTGCAACATCCTGCTGGACCCCGTCCTCATCTTCGGCCTCGGCCCGGTGCCTGCCATGGGCATTGCCGGCGCGGCGCTGGCTACCGGCATCGGACAGGCCGCCACTCTCGTCATCTACCTCGTGGTCTACAGCACCACCGAGTCGCCCGTCCATCTGCGCCGGAAGGCCCTGCGGCCCGACCTCTCTCTCGAAGGCCGTCTCTACGCCATCGGTGTGCCTGCCATCCTGAATCTGGCCCTGCCCTCCCTGCTGGTCACCTTCCTCAACGGCCTGCTGGCGGCCTTCTCCGAGAGCTATGTGGTGGTGCTGGGCATCTACTATAAGCTCCAGACTTTCCTCTATCTGCCCGCCAACGGCATCGTGCAGGGAATGCGCCCCCTCATCGGCTACAACTACGGTGCAAAAGAGCACGCCCGCGTGGCAAAGCTCTACCAGCTCACCCTCGGCATGAGCGCCGTCATCATGGCGGCAGGCACCGTCATCTGTATGGCCGCTTCCGCGTCCCTCATCGGCCTGTTCTCTTCCAACCCCGAGACCATCGCCATCGGCCAGACCGCCCTGCGCATCATCTGCCTCGGCTTTGTGGTGTCGGCGGTGTCCACCACCTCTTCCGGCGCGCTGGAAGGTCTGGGCAAGGGTGCGGCCTCGCTGGTCATCTCCCTCTGCCGGTACGTCATCTTCATCATGCCGCTGGCGTGGCTGCTCTGCCGCCAGCTCGGCCCCACCGGCGTCTGGCATGCCTTCTGGGTCACGGAAGTGCTGTCGGCTGTCATCGCCTTTGCGGTGTATCGGAAGAGCGTTGGCCCTCTCAGTCGCTGACGCGCCAGCTCTCCCAAAGGGAGAGCCACTGGCGAGCCGGTCAAGCTTCGTCTGGCCGAGCAAAGCTTAATTTATCGTAAACAGTAGTGCCCTGCTACAGAGGGCAGCATCCTTGCCCTCTCAGTCACCTTCGGTGACAGCTCTCCCAAAGGGAGAGCCATTGGCAGACCGGTCAAGCTTCGTCTGACCGAGCAAAGCTTAATTTATCGTAAACAGTAGTGCCCTGCTACAGAGGGCAGCAGCTGCGGAACAACGGTTCCTTGTCAAGCTGTTGCTAGTCTTGGTAGCAGGGCACTATCTTTTACGCCATATTGAACTTCCGGCGGGCAGCTCAGAGTTGTCCGACATGCCAAAGGCTCCCCCCTTGGGGGAGCTGTCACGCCTACGGCGTGACTGAGAGGGCTACTCTTCCGGCACCAGCGCACACACCAGCCGCACCATCCAGGGCAAAAAAGGCAGCCAGAGCAGGGCGCAGCAGACGTTGAAGGCGGTGTGGGCATTGGCGATCTGCCGGGAAATGACTTCCAGCTCCGGGCCTTTGGGGGAGATAAGCTCCACCAGCCGGACGAACCAGGGCAGCAGCACCGCCGCCAGCAGGCTCCCGCTGAGGTTGAAGCAGCTGTGGGCCAGCGCGGCTCGGGCAGCGTTCTTTCCCTGCCCGATGCAGGCCAGCAGGCCCGTGAAGAAGCCGTCGATGGTGGTGACGACCATCTCAAGGATGGC
>ENA-ORNR01001853-ORNR01001853.1-human-gut-metagenome-genome-assembly--contig:-NODE-1853-length-18207-cov-4.604121_pt1 | contig 18207 bp, 13 predicted proteins | sample MGYA00242114_ERZ509020 | MGnify/ENA primary metagenome ERZ509020 (study PRJEB26280, sample SAMEA2338758) | human gut metagenome | biome: human gut; feature: human-associated habitat; material: faeces...
GGCCGCCAGGGCGACCCCGGCGTGAGCCGCTTCTACCTGTCGCTTGAGGACGATCTGATGCGCCTGTTCGGCGGCGAGCGCGTGACAACTATAATGAACACGCTCAGAACCCCCGAGGATATGCCGATAGAGTCGAAGATGATTTCGAATGTTATCGAGAGCTCGCAGAAGCGCGTCGAGTCGCGCAACTTCTCGGTGCGTAAGAGCGTCCTGAGCTTCGACGATGTCATGAACCGCCAGCGTGAGCTTATCTACAAACAGCGCGACCAGGTGCTCGACGGCGAGAACCTCAAGCCCGTTATTCTCAAGATGCTCGACGAGTGCATCGTCGAGTCCATAGATTTCTATTGCCCGAAGGCGCTCTCCCACTCCGACTGGAACATAGCCGGACTGCGTGAGAAGTTCCTCGGCTGGCTGACCACTCCCGAGGACTTCGCGGACGGCTTTGACCGCGAGGACGCAAAGGAAGAGCTCATTGAGCGCGGACACAAGATTTATGACGAGCGTGAAGAGCTCATGGGCGTTGACGAAAACGGCGTGCCGATAATGAGAGCGCTCGAGCGCATGGTTCTGCTCAAGATGGTCGACAGCAAGTGGATGGATCACATCGATGCCATGGAGGAGCTCAAGCGCGGCATAGGACTCCGCTCCTACGGTCAGCAGGATCCCGTCGTTGCGTTCAGGCAGGAGAGCTACGATATCTTCGACGAGATGACCATGTCTATCCGCGAGGATACCGTCCGCCTGATGATGACCATCATGCCCAAGAACGAGGAGGACACCAAGCGCAAGCAGGTCGCCGAGATAACCTCGACCAGCGGCGCGTCCGACGGCAGCGAAAAGGGTCGCACCGTCCGCAAGGGCGCAAAGATAGGTCCGAACGATCCCTGCCCCTGCGGCAGCGGCAAGAAGTACAAGAAGTGCTGCGGCGCGGTGAACAAGTAAAATATATAAATGTATTCCCTCTCCGGATGAGCTTCCGGAGAGGGAATTTTTTTCGGTATCTGGTAGGGAGAAGTGAATTGAATTTTTCGTCGGAATCTATCAGGCGCCCCTGCAAGGGAAGCCGGCATTCAAGATATGCTTTGCAGGATGTGTGCCGGTATAGTATAAATTTCGCAGGCGAATAATATCCGCCGCCTTATAAATATTCGCGCAATAAAAAAGGAGACACTCTTTTGAATGTCTCCCTTTTTTGTACTTTTATCGGTTGTCCGATTATTTCATAGCCTCTTCGACTGCAACAGCGCAGGCGACGGTCGCGCCGACCATCGGGTTGTTGCCCATGCCGATAAGACCCATCATCTCGACGTGCGCCGGAACGGAGGAAGAACCTGCGAACTGGGCGTCGGAATGCATACGACCCATGGTGTCGGTCATGCCGTAGCTGGAGGGGCCTGCCGCCATGTTGTCGGGATGCAGGGTACGGCCTGTGCCGCCGCCGGAAGCAACGGAGAAGTACTTCTTGCCCTGCTCGATGCACTCCTTCTTGTAGGTGCCTGCGACCGGGTGCTGGAAGCGGGTCGGGTTGGTGGAGTTGCCGGTGATGGAAACGCCGACGTTCTCAAGCTTCATGATAGCCACGCCCTCGGGAACGTTGTCTGCGCCGTAGCACTTGACGTCCGCTCTCGGTCCGTTGGAATAAGCCTTCTGCTCGGTGACGGTGACGGTCTCGGTGTAGGGATCGAACTCCGTCTTGCAGTATGTGAAGCCGTTGATGCGGGATATTATCATCGCAGCGTCCTTGCCAAGGCCGTTGAGGATAACTCTCAGGGGCTTGGTTCTGACCTTATTTGCGTTGAGGGCTATTTTGATAGCGCCCTCAGCGGCAGCGAAGCTCTCGTGACCTGCGAGGAAGCAGAAGCACTCTGTCTCCTCGGAGAGGAGCATCTTGCCGAGGTTGCCGTGACCGAGACCGACCTTGCGGTTTTCGGCGACGGAGCCGGGGATGCAGAAGGACTGGAGACCGATGCCGATTGCGGCAGCGGCGTCGGCAGCCTTGACAGCGCCGCTCTTTATAGCGATAGCGCAGCCGACTGTGTATGCCCAGATAGCGTTTTCAAAGCAGATGGGCTGGGTACCTCTGACGATCTTGTCGCAGTCGATGCCCTTTGCAAGAGTGATCTCTTTGCACTCCTCGATGGAGGAAATGCCGTACTGAGCGAGAACGGAGTTGATCTTGTCAACTCTTCTCTCATAGTTTTCAAATAATGCCATTGTCCGTATCCTCCTTACTCTTTGCGCGGGTCGATATACTTGGCGGCCTCGGCGAATCTGCCGTAGGTGCCTACCGACTTGTCGTATGCGGTCTGAGCGTCGTCGCCCTTCTTGATGAAGTCGGTCATCTTGCCCAGGGACACGAACTCGTAGCCTATAACCTGATCGTCCTCGTCGAGAGCCATTCTGGTGACATAGCCCTCAGCCATCTCAAGATAGCGGACGCCTTTGTATCTTGTGCCGTACATTGTGCCGACCTGCGAACGAAGTCCCTTGCCGAGATCCTCGAGGCCTGCGCCGACGTTAAGTCCGTCGTCCGAGAAAGCGGACTGGGAGCGGCCGTAGACTATCTGGAGGAACAGCTCGCGCATAGCGGTGTTGATAGCGTCGCAGACGAGGTCGGTGTTCAGAGCCTCAAGAATGGTCTTGCCGGGGAGGATCTCACTTGCCATAGCTGCGGAATGGGTCATGCCCGAGCAGCCGATGGTCTCAACGAGAGCTTCCTCGATGATGCCGTCCTTGATGTTGAGCGAGAGCTTACATGCGCCCTGCTGGGGAGCACACCAGCCCACACCGTGGGTGAAACCGGAGATGTCCTTTATCTCATAAGCCTTGACCCATTTGCCCTCTTCGGGGATGGGAGCAGGACCGTGGTTCGGACCCTTTTTGACAATACACATATTCTCTACTTCTTGAGTATAATTCATACACGTAGTCTCCTTTCGTTTTGTGTATCCCGTACAGAGCTATTATATCAAAAAAATACAAGCGTATCAATTACTTGGGACAAGGTTTTTGAATTTTTTGCATTGTTACAATCGTTGAGGGCTTTTTCGGTCAAAAATTATTTATTTTAGTCGCAAACCCGCCGCCGCGGTTGTAAAGAGCTGAGGTTTATGATATACTGAAAAGGGGAAAGGGGAGGATAAAATGAAGCTCTATATCAAGCAGAAGGCCTTTTCGCTGACTTCAAAATTCACCGTGAAAGACGAAGCGGGAAATGACAGATATTTTGTCGAGGGCGAGTTCTTCTCCCTGCGCGGCAGGCTGCATATCATGGACGCGCAAGGCGAGGAGATAGGGCAGATATACCGCCGGCTGATGACTTTTCTGCCGCATTTTATCCTCGAGATAGGCGGCGAAGAGATAGCGGAGATAGTCAAGGATTTCTCTTTCTTCCGCCCGAAATATTCGCTCGAAAACACCTCGCTCAGTGTAGAGGGCGATTTCTGGTCGCATGAATATTCGCTCTATGACGGCGACAGGAACATCATGAACATCCACAAGGAGTGGTTCACATGGGGCGACAGCTACGAGCTCGATATCCTCGACCCGAAATATGAGCTGATATCGCTGGGCATAGTCCTCGCTATAGACACTGCCATGGCGGCGGCGAATACCGCCTCGTCGGCTTCGACCTAAATCAAAGGAGAAAATATGAAGGATTATCATATATTTGCGAACCACGCCCATGTTTTCCCGGAGGAAGCGAGACCGGGCTGCGGGATAGATTCGCTCAAAAAGCTCATGGATGAGAGTTCTATAGAGCGGGCGGTCTGCTTCGCGCCGTTCCCATCGCAGTATAAAGAATATAACATGCCCGGCGACTGCATAAGCTGGCTCGCGGGCGCAATAAAGAATGACAACTCTCTCGTCGGCTTCGGAACTATAGATTTTGATTCCGGCGATATCGCAGGGCAGGTCAACAGAATAGCCGATCTCGGCTTCAGGGGCATAAAGCTCCACCCGGCATATCAGGAGTTCAATATTATGGGCGACAAAGCGTGCAAGGTCTATTCTGCCGCCCAGGAGAACGGACTGTTTCTGTCGTTTCACACGGGGCTGCACTGGTATCGCATCGCGGACTATCAGCCGTTGCTCTTTGACGAGGTCGCGTGGAACTTCCCGCGCCTTAAATTCAGTATGGAGCATGTCGGCGGGTATCACTTTTTCCGCGATGCGCTGGCGGTCATCTGCAACAACCATCACCGCGCGAGCGATCCGAGGCGCGTATACGCGGGCTTGACGAGCATTATGCCGGACGACAACGGTCTGCCGGATTACTGGACTTTGACCGATGACGAGCTTTTGACGCTCATTCATCAGGGGGACGACGACTGCGCGATATTCGGGCTCGACTTCCCGTATAAAAAAGCCGACTACGCCAAGGCGCTGATAAACAGAATAATCTCCCTCGACATCTCCGAAGAGGCAAAAGAGGGAATACTCGGAAAAAATCTTGAGCACGCGCTCGGTATGGACTGAAAACGGAGAAATATATGCTTATAGTTACTGCAAACTGCAAAAATACATTTGACTCGTATCTCAAATATGTCCACTACACGGACAGCAAGCGCAGAAAGACTCGCTTTTCGGGCGCGACCGGCTGGCTTCTGCTCGCCTGCGCCGCGGCCGTTATAGTGAGCTTTGTGAAGGTCGGCGGCAATATCTTTCTCTATGTCGTGAGCGCCGTGCTCCTCATCTGCGCGGCGGCATATCTTTATATCCAGTATCTTGCGCCGTACAGGGCATTTAAAAAGCTCGACAAGTCGTTCTTCGCCGAGCAGGAGTTCGATTTCTACGAAGATAAGCTGGAACTCATCGAACACGGCGAAAAAAGCATAAAGCGCATCATACCGTATTCAAAGATACAGAAAGTCTGCATCACAAAGCACGCTTTTTATATCTATATCGCCGCAGACAGCGCGTTTATTCTGACGAAAACCGCACTTAGCTCATCATCTGTAGAACGCCTGAGGAATCTGTTTAAAGATAAGGGAATAAAGATAGAGGAATAACAAAAATAAAATTCAGCTCCCTGCAAAATTTTCTGCGGGGAGCTGAACATATCGAAGAAAGATTTGAATGAAAAAGCTTTCTTTTTAGCAGGTGCTTTGTAGGGTGCGGCGACTCGACGCACCGCTGCTGACGAAGTCAGCACAAATGCACATACACTATAGTTGCGAACGGGCAATCGGCATAACGTTGCTGTAACGAGACTCCGTAAAATATTGCTGATTGTTGCCGTGCCGCCGTCGGCGGCATAGGGTCGTCGAGTCGCCGACCCCTACATGGATTCGATATTTGATGCATGAACAGCAAGGCGGAAAATGATTTCCGACACAAGCACCCCACGAAAATTTTTTCGTGGGGTGCTGATTTGTTATATATTTTTTATACTATTCCCTGCGCCATCATTGCATCGGCGACCTTGAGGAAGCCTGCGATGTTCGCGCCGACAACGAAGTTGTCCTCGTGTCCGTATTCCTTTGCGGCGTTTGCCATGTTGTGATAGATATTTATCATAATGTTGTTTAGCTGGTGATCGACCTTTTCAAACGGCCAGCTGACGCGCGCGCTGTTCTGGCTCATCTCGAGCGCGGAGGTCGCGACGCCGCCCGCGTTTGCCGCCTTGCCGGGGGCAAAGAGGATTTTGTTTTGCAGGAAAACTTCTGTAGCTTCCGTAGTCGAGGGCATGTTCGCACCCTCGCCGACCGCGATGCAACCGTTCTTTATCAGCTCTTTTGCATCTTCGGCTCCGAGCTCGTTCTGCGTGGCGCACGGGAGAGCTATGTCGCAGGGTACGCCCCAGACCTTTTTGCCCTCGTAAAATTTCGCGTTCGGGCGCTCTTTGATATATTCGCTTATCCTTGCGCGGCGGACTTCTTTTATCTGCTTGAGCGTCGCAACGTCGATGCCGTCCGGGTCATATACAAAGCCGCTCGAATCGCTCGCAGTTACCACCTTTCCGCCGAGGCTCAGAGCCTTCTCTATGGCGTAGGTTGCGACGTTGCCCGAGCCGGAGACGACGATCGTCTTGCCCTCGATCGAGTTCGCGTGGTTCTTGAGCATCTCCTCAACGAGATATACAAGGCCGTAGCCCGTTGCCTCTGTTCTCGCGAGCGAGCCGCCGAACGAGAGTCCCTTGCCCGTGAGCACGCCCTCGTACTGCCCGGTAATTCTCTTGTACTGACCGAACATGTAGCCGATTTCGCGCCCGCCGACTCCGATATCGCCAGCGGGAACGTCGGTGTTCGGGCCTATGACGCGGTAGAGCGCGGTCATGAAGCTCTGGCAGAAGCGCATTATCTCCATCTCGCTCTTGCCCTTGGGGTTGAAGTCCGAGCCGCCCTTGCCGCCGCCGATGGGGAGTCCCGTCAGCGAATTTTTGAATATCTGCTCGAAGCCGAGGAATTTTATAATGCTCATGTTGACCGAGGGGTGGAAGCGCAGACCGCCTTTATACGGACCTATTGCGCTGTTGAACTGAACTCGGTAGCCGCGGTTTGTGTGAACCTTGCCCGCGTCGTCCGCCCACGAGATGCGGAAAACCGTCGCCCTCTCCGGCTCAACGAGCCTTTCGAGCAGCGCCCAATCCTGATATGTCCTGTTCGCCTCGACAACCGGGCGAATGGAATCGAGAACCTCCGTCGCAGCCTGAACGAACTCCGGCTGAGTCGAGTTCTTCTGCTGAACGTGAAGTATCATGTCGTCAATATAGCTCATATTATCACTCCCAAAACGATTTGCGGCAAAAAATAAAAACAAAAAATATATCCCGCCGCCAATGCCAAATATTTTAATATACCGCGCATAAAAATGCAAGTGAATTTATAAAAGTTTCAAAAATTTAAGAAAATCAAGTGAATTTAGCTGTACTGCGGTACAAAAATGCAATTTATATAAAACTTCATTCAAATTTTGCAATGAATGGCAAATGCGGCTTTAAATAAAATTGACATATAATCATAAATATAATTGCATATTAACTATCATTGAACAATCTTTCATAAACGCTCCGTTATCGTTGAAAGTTTATGTGAATTGTGCCGATTGCGCTTTTGTGTCATAATTTTCGGCATATTCAGCCTGACTTGCGGCAAAATACAGGACGGTGCAACCTATCGACGGCATCAGCTTCGTTCCTCTGCTCACCGGGACGGGCGATCCTTCCAAAGGGCGTTCCCTCTTCTGGAATATGCCGAACAACTGGGGCAACGACGGTCCGGGCATCAACTTCAACTGTGCGGTCCGCAATGGCGACTGGAAACTGATTTACTATTACGGTACCGGCAAGAAAGAACTGTTCAACATCTCCGACGATATCGGCGAAAAGAACGACCTTAGCACCCGTCACCCGGAAATCGTCAAACGCCTCTCCAAAGAACTCGGCGACCACCTCCGTAAAGTAGATGCCCAACGGCCATCTTTCAAGGCGACAGGAAAGGCTTGCCCGTGGCCGGATGAGATAAATTAACATAGCATGGGACTGCGTCCTATATAGGCTGTTTTCTCAAAATAATAGAATGAGGCATAACCTCATATTGATCAAAATATAAATTAAAAAGAGAGTGAAAAGAAGAGAGTTTCTTTTTTGGCATAAGCAGGGAGGGGATACCGGACTGTCAGGAAACGAAAAGAAACAAAAAAGGGCATCCTCGTGGACGCCCTTTCTCATTCAATACTAAATATGGATTAGTATACATTTACCTTAATAACTTTCGTATTTCCGACATTGGTTAATTTCACAATGTAAATGCCTTTTGTTACCGGTATTCGCGCATAGCTACTGATACGTGCATTGTAGACGATCTTACCGATCATGTTCACAACGGTCACTTGTAGCGACTGAATCGGATTCACATAAATATTTCCCTTTCTTCCAAACACTTCCGTATTGGCAAGGGCTTCTTCAAGGCCGGTTGCAAAGTCTACCGTCACTTCACAAGTAGCGGTCACGTCACCGATCTTAGCTGTGATCGTAGCTGTTCCGACTTTAAGCCCCTTTACGGTTACCTTGTTGCCATCGGCTGTCACGCTGGCGATCGTCGGATCGCTACTGCTCCATGTCACTGTTTTACCGGAAGGAGAAACAGTTGCTTCCAAAACGAATTCTTCGAGACGTGGAAGAGCTTTTGTCGTTGCATCCAAAGAGATCGTAACGTTTTCGTCTCCATCACCACCAGAAGGAGGAGTAACAGGGTCAGACTTGGTTCCATTATGTAACATTGTCCGATACGCATCACGGAGTCCGCTGTCCGGTCTGCGGTCAGTCTAGCAATCATGTGCTTGAACTACCCTGAAAGTGACGAAGAATCAGTTTTTCTGCAAATCTTCTATCACTCTATCACTACAAAAGTTTCAGATATTGATATTCAAGTGTTATAGCAGTGATACAGGATGTTTTCCTGTATCACTGCCTCTATCACTCCTGAAACAGGACATTTTTATCATATGATTGGAAACCAACATATTACCTTCTGTTACTTTTGAAAAAGCATATAAAATAATCGAATAAATAAATGTAAAAACGAATATAATAGATATTAAATTGACAAAATACGGTTCTTCATTCCACAAAAGCCTTCTCTTTTTTTAGCAGAAACAAGCAGATAATTCCGTAAACACCCCCATGTTGCCATCCTTTACATCCGGGTGTAGGGAGCCGGTACATCCGGGTGTAAAAGGGGGTAACATGGGGGTGTCCGGCAACTAAAGTACCGTGCCGGACAATAAAAACTACCCGGTTTCACCTATTTTATAGCCGTTTTTACATAAAATAATCGAGTGGTTTGCAGGGATGGGAATCAAGTGTTTATTGTTTGTTTTATTTGTAATATACTAATATACAGATATGTATAAGCGGAATACCTGTTTCCCATCCAAGTTGCCAGTGATAGGGTTGTGATACCGTAGTGATAGAGAAAACGGGCATATATCACTAATCAAACAAGTTGAATATCAATTGGTAAAAAGGAATCAGTGATACAGTGACAGAGGAAATGGGAAATACTTGGTTCTTCGTCAATTTAGGGGCAATCTATTTGCCTGCATCTCTTTATTTATCGGCAATTCAAACATATGAAGGTATGTATAATTCCCTATTTTCAAAATAAGTCCGAACTCCTTTATTTCTCGGATTTTGACAATGAAATACTGCCCCGAAAGTGGCGAAGAACCCGAAAACTTTTATTAATAAGAAATTTCGTTCACATAGGCACGTTGGCCTTCCATATAGCTCACCCCAATCAAGTGCCCATCAAGGAAGAGAGCGATCTCCTCTATAACACATACCCTAAATCGTTCGTTATATGACGTAGACTATCAAAGGTTTCCACCGGGCTCGCAATCAAACAAACTTCTCCCTCTTTTGCAAGTTCAGAAGCCCGATCAGCATCCAGATGGTACTGGCGACCAGGAGGAAGATGCGACTTTTGATGATGATGCTTTCCCAGATGACCGGCAGGGAATTGCGGGGGATGGAGAAAGGATTGAGGAGGATATTCCAAAAAGAACGCTCAATAAGAGGCGTATTGCTGAAGATCAACAGGGCGATGCCGATGATAATCATCAAAACGGCAGTACCGTTACCACTGCGGGTAATGGTGGAAAACATGAAGGCGAGGTTCCCGAAAAAAAGGATCGGGAACATCAGCTGAGCCGACATCTCAAGAAGGTTGACAGGATAAAGCAAGAGCGTAGCCAACCAGGAAAAGACGATCAGGATCACGAAGATCGCCACGTAGATCATCAGTAGACGGACACCCCATACCTTATATTTATAGTCGGGGATGCCGAAAAGGATTTCCAGTATCCGGCTATCCTCATCGTTCTGGATACCAAAAACAGCAGGATAGAACACCAACAGGACACAGGGGAACATCAGGAGGTTGTAGACCACCCCTTCATTGACCTCCGATCGGCTCCAAGCAATCTGGAACATGAAATAGGCAAAGAACAGAAATGCCGCCAGGAGAAACCAGATGAATTTCCCTGCAAAGATAATCTTCAGGTTATATTTAACCAAGCGAGGCAAGAGATATATGAATTGTTTCAGTGTCATAATTATTTATGGTTTGAGATTTATGATTTACCATCGACGCATAAATCATAAATTTTTAAAGTTCTTTCAACAAGCAAAGATAAGCATCTTCCAAGTTCGGTTCCACTTGTACCGCTCCATCATACGGAGAGGTGGTCGAGAGGTAACGGACCCGGATACGGTCGTCTTTTTGGATATGGTTGACGATCCGGGACTTATCCAATGCCTGTTCAAATTCTGTCTTACCTATATCGAACTGCCAGACCTTTCCGGCCGCCATGCCGACCATATCAACCGGATCGCCAAAATACTTTAGGCTGCCTTTGTTGATCACGACCACCTGGCTACATGAACTGGATATGTCTTCGATGATATGAGTAGAGAAGATCACGATACGATCCTTGCTCAACTCCACCAACAGGTTTCGGAAACGGATGCGTTCGCGCGGGTCGAGTCCGGCAGTAGGTTCGTCTACCACTAAAATACGTGGCAGGTGCAACAGAATCAGAGCGATACCGATACGTTGTTTCATACCGCCGGAGAAAGAACCGATTTTCTCATCTTTACGGTCGAACATATGGACGGCGCGGAGGACATACTCCAACCGCTCACGGCGCAGCTCGGGATTGACGAGGCCCTTCAAGATCGCCTGATAATCGAGAAATTCCCAAGATGACATATTCTCGTATGTCCCGAACTCCTGTGGCAGGAAACCGATCAGGCTCTGCAGTTCCTCCCGGTAGACACGCGTATCCAGTCCGTTGATCCAGATACTGCCGTAGCTCTGTTCCAAAATGCCGCAGATGATACGCATCAGGGTGGACTTACCTGCTCCGTTCGGTCCCAAGAGGCCGAACATACCTGTACGGATCTCGAACGATACGCCTCGGAGTGCCTTGAACGGCTGCCGACGTTTCCCGATCAGCGGAATACTTTTCACCATACGGAACCACGAACGACGCAGCCCGGCGAAACGTCCTTTTACACGCTCGATATTGATTTCCTTCTCGTACAGATAGCCAGAAGTCACATAGATTGCTATGCAGAACGCCCACAACACCCCGATCGTCCCCACCAAGTTCGGATTATCCAATTTGTGGAACAGACCAAAAAGGATCAGTGGAGGAAGGCCCCAAAAGATGATCCGGTTAACGTATTTCACCGTCCGGCTTCCTGCAAACCGTCCATAGAGATATTCACGTACCTTGCGCCACAGGTAAAGCGTTGCGGCGTAGACTGCGAAAGAGAGAAGAAATATCCACAACCTGTTCCCGACAAAGAACCAGGTGAACCAGACACCGAAACCTAACAGGACGAACTGCCAGCCCAGTTCCATAAAGAATCCTCTTTCTCGCGTCTGAAGCGGGATCGCAGAAGCACCAGTGGTATCCACATAATCAGAGGAGGTATCAGGACTGATCTTTTGCGATCCCATGTCAGGCACGGGAACGGGACAGTCATCCGGCAATCCGGCAGGTATAAGGTAGTTTTTCTCCAAACCTAACCGTCGACGGATCAGCAGGCCACTCTTCCACTGGCGGCTGACACGTCCCGGCCAGTCGTATATCTTCACCAGGTTGCGGACGGATATATGGATGTCCGTCTCCGGATCGATCACCTTCGAACGGGCACGGCGGAGACTTGTCTGCATAAAATAGGTCACTCCCGGAATACCGGCCAACAACAACACCCCATAGACGGACTGCCACAGGAGGCCACCACCATAAAACCAGATACAGCCGGCTCCTGCCATAAAGAGCAAACCGTGCAGAACCCATACTTTCGCGGACAGCTCCTTGTACCATTGTAGCGTGTTTTCCAGTCCCATACAAACGGTAGGGATCAGGATCAGCGTCAACAATGCAGAGAAGGAAAGACCGCCGATCACAGTAATGGCAAACGGTGCACCGATCGCTCCGGCATACTCAGAGTTACCCATCGCCATCGGCAACATGGCTACGATCGTCGTGATGGAAGTAATTAGGATCGGGCGAATACGTGACAGCCCAGCCGTCATCAACGCCCTGTTGCGGCGATAACCTCGCCGGCGGAGAATGTTGGCATAATCGATCAGGATAATACCGTTGTTCACCACTACTCCCAGCAGGATCAGAAACCCGATCATCACGTTCGCATTGTTCAGCAGGCTGTTGCCCGTCAGCAACAACGCCAGCAGCGAACCGATCGCAGCCAGCGGGATGGAGAACAGCAGGACGAACGGCGTCACAAAGGACTCGAACACCGAAGCCAGGATCATAAAGATCAGGATAAAGGCAGCCAACAGCAGAAACTTGAAGTCGGCAAACATATCTTCCTCGTGAAACACTTCGACCGCCACGCCCGAAGGCAGGTTATAACCCGACACCAACTGGTCGATATCCGACCGGTAGCCTTCGAGGAGGTCTCTCGACTCTTCAACGTCGCGCGAGAAAGAATAGAACAACTCAATCTGCTTGTCCTGGTTCACACGGGTGACACGGGCACGCCCGCGGCCATAATTGACGGAGGCGATATCTTCCAGCCTGTGCAGGCTGCCGGAAGCGCTTGGTATATGCACTTCGCGCAGGTCGTCCACCGTCTTGTCCCGATTCTTGCCAGCCTCTTCCTCCTCTACCGTCCGGTTACGGATGATGATATCGTAGGTATCCTCCCCCACCTTGAAAGAAGTCCCGGACGAAATCTCCGGGTTCAGAGATGTGAGGCCGGAAGCTATGTTCTGGCGAGAGATATCGTAGGAGGTCAGCAGGATCGGGTCGAAACCGAGACGAATCTCCGGCTGCGGGCGACTGTAGGAGACACGGGTATTGCGGATGAACTCCTGTTCGTCGAGGTAATAGCGAAAATCCTCCGCCACCCGCTGCATAAGGTCAAAATCAGAGCCTTTGATCACAATGCGTTCGCGGTTCTCACCGATACCCAAAAGACGCATGAAGCTCCCCATGCCACCCATCATATCCCCGGAGCCGCCTCCCCCTCTGCCTCCACCGCTTCCGGCTTCAGAAAGTGATATTTCGGCGCCGTTGATGGTACGGAGGCGAGTTTGCACATCGGATTTAATGTCAGTGATGCTGCGCTTCCCGATCTGGCGGTAATCTTCTTTGAGAACAAGTGTCAGCTCGGCGTCCGTTTCCCGGATACGGCTGATCAGATCTTGTTTCTCCGGAAACCCGGCAAGGCGTTCCTCGATGACACGAACGACCTGGTCGGCATTCTCCAGCGTGCTGCCGGTCGGCATCGTCACATAGATGCTGAAACGGTCGCTCTCCACCTCTTTTCGGTCCTGGATATTCAGGGAGACAGAAAGGATCAAGCAAAGGAACAGCAGGATGACGGCCCCAAAGACCGTCACACCGGAATTCCTCATGCAGGTCTTCAACAACACCAGATAGATTTGTACCGGCCGCTGCGTGACAGATACTTTTTCATAAAAGACCGTGCCCCTATCCGGCTTCCTCAGTACCGTATAGGTAGCCATCGGAATGAAAAGGAGGGCGACAGCGAGAGAGATCAGGAGAGTCGAGATGATGGAAACGCCGATATGGTGTCCCATCAGCTTGATCAAAAAATTATCGGAAAAGACGAATGGAAGGAAGACCGTAACCGTTGTTAGGGTAGCGGCAAGGATGGAGCGCCAGACCTCGCGCGTACCTTGCGTCACGGAACGTTCGGGTGTATTGCCGGTAGATGAGATGCGGTAGATGTTCTCCAAGACTACCACACTGTTGTCCAGCAGCATACCAATCGCCAGCGCCATACCAACCAACGTAAGGCTATTGATCGTAATCCCTGCCCCGTAGAAGAAATTGAATGCCGTATAAACGGAAATCGGGATGGACAGAGCGATGAAGAACACCAACCGTAGGTTCTTCAGGAAAAGCCAGAGAATGACGACGGCAAGTAGACCACCCACGATCGCAAGGCGGATGATTTGGTCAATGTTATCCTCCATCGTCTCCGCTTGGTTATTCTCTACGACGATCGAGAGGTCGAGCGGGGCAAGCTGCTCGTTCAGACGGTCAATCACTCCGACCGTACGGTGAGAAAGCTGGATCAAGTTGGCCTGCGAGTCAGCAAGCAGGGAAACGGAAACGGCATCTTTGCCATTGACCCGACTGTAGCTTGTCTCCTCTTTCATGTCGAAGAAAACGGTGGCAACGTCTTTCAGCAACACGGGGCCAGAGGCAACGACGATGTTTTCGAGGTCGGAAACTTCGGTATAAGGAGAATTGACATGGACAAAGTATTTCCCGTCCGGCTCACTGGCATAGCCGACAAACGCCTTCTCTTGCGTATTCTGTGTTAAGAGGCTGCTAATAGCGGAAGGAGTCAAATTGAGGGCTTTGCAGGCATCAGGATCGAGTTGCACCTCTATGGCCTTCTCGCGACCACCATAGATATTGACGGAAGCGATGCCGTCAATGTTTTCCAGGTCGGGCCTTATCTCTTTCTCCACTAAGTTACGAACCCGGTCCGTACCACCCGATCCACGCACCTGGAGCGACATGAAGCCACCGGCAAGCATCGAAACATCGATCTTTTGTACCTGTATTGTAAAGCCTTCGGGAAGAGAAGAGGCGATTTCGTTAATCTTCTCCTGCAACTTCAGGGCAGTAATTTTGAAGTTGATATTTGACTTGAAGTCAATCTTGATGGAAGACTGGCGGCTATCGATCAGGGATTCGATTTGCTCTACTCCACCTATGGTTCCGATAGCCCCTTCGATAGGGATCACGACTTCCGACTCGACATACGACGGATCCATATCCTGTGCCGAGGTGACTTGTACAAACAGCATCGGAAGCTCCGCGTTAGGCAACAGTTCTACCGGCAACTGCTTGTACGACACGTAGCCTAATCCTGTCAAGGCTATGAACAGCATACAGATCGCAATCTTCCTATGTAGTAAAAAATTCATTTTTCCCTTTTCATTTTTTCAAATACATAATATACACACGGGATTACCATCAGACTCATGACGGTCGAAGTCACCAACCCACCGATCACTGCGATCGCCATAGGTGAACGAAGTGAAGCACCTTCGCCGAAGCCGAACGTCATCGGCAGGAGAGCTAGGATCGTCGTGAGCGTCGTCATTAGGATCGGGCGGATACGTTGCTGGCCGGATTCCACGATGGCATCCGTCAGCTCCATGCCGGATTGTTTCAACTGGTTGATACGGTCGACTAGGATAATCGAGTTGTTCACCGCAATACCGACCAACATCACGATGCCGATCACTCCCATCATATTGATCGTCGTCCCCGTCAGAAAGAACAGTAGAATCGCCCCTACCACCGCCAACGGGATCGTCAGCAAGATCGTGAAGGGATGCAACAGCGACTCAAACTGCGAAGCGAGTACCATATAGACTAGGATCACCGAAAGGGCCAAAGCAAACATCAGGCTGTTCATGGACTCCTGGCGCATCTCTTCCTCGCCGGTAACGGTAATCAAATAGTTGGCAGGCAAGTCAATATCTTTCACTGCAAAGCGTATTTCGTCCGCCACCTTGTCAAGCGAATAGCCAACATCGAGATTGGCCGTTACCTTGCTGATGCGGTTCTGTCCACGACGGAAGATTTCTTTCGGAGCCTGCGAACAGGTGATCGTTGCGATCTCCTGCAAGCGGAATTCTTTCTCACCGTTTCGTATGACCAGTCCACCGAGGTCGTGCAAGGTGATATCGGGAACCTTGATCAGGATATCCCGCATCTCTCCCCGGTACTCCATCTTGCCGGATTCGAGACCGCTGAGTTGTTGCTTCAACTGTTCGATAACGGTCGAGACGCTGACATTATGAATGCCGGCAACCGTGCGGTCGACGGAGATCGTTACCTCCGGGGCACCGTCTTCAACGGACGACTGGACATTGTAAAGTCCCGGCAGACCGGTGATCCGTCCTTTTACTTCTTCCGTGATAGACGCTATTTCGTCCAGTTCCTCTCCTTTTACCTCGACCACGATGGGGGCTCCTTCGCTTCCCAAAAGGGAGCTGAGGGAGTTCTCTTCCTGCTTCAGGGTGACCTCTAACCCTTCGGTATCTTCGGTAGCCTGTACGAACTGCGCCATCACCTCTTCGGGCGGAACGGGGCAGGAAGGCGAAAGGATCACTTTCATGACAGCCGTATTCTCCCCTTCGAATATATCATTCTCCGAACCGCTACCCGATCCGACATGGCTGTAGATCGTACACAGGGAGTCTTGCGAGATGGTGTGCATCAAATCCTCCAGGTTACCGACAGCCGAAGCGGTACGCTCCAACGGAGTCCCTTCCGGCAACTTGATAACGGCAGAGAACGCCTTGCTCCCGGCTCTCGGCATAAACTCCGTACCGATAAAGGGAACCAACAACCCCGCTATCACCAGCAACATCAAAGCGCAGCCGACCACCACATCCGCCTGCGGCAGCAGCGCGTCCAGCTCGTGCAGCTGCCGCCATGTTTCCCGGCAGTCCGGACAGGCGTCCAGATGGGCCTGCAGCGCCGCCGATTCCTCCGCTGTCAGCGCCTCGTCCAGCTCCCGGTTCATAAGCTCCAGCGCGTTTTCACAGTTCATGGCGCACCCACCTCCTGTTTATTCCGTGCATTTAGACGCGCCGGTTTCAAAAAAGTTCCCGGCGTCCAATCTTTTTTTCAATTGGAGCCGCGCACGCGCCAGACGCGACTTGACCGTCCCGACTGGAAGATCCATGATCTGCGCGATCTGCTCATACGGCAGCTGCCGCACCACGCGAAGCTCCAGAATTTCGCGGAAATCGACCGGGAGCGCGTTCATGGCATTCCGGATGGCCTCCTGCTGTTCGTTGAAGATCACGCGTTCCTCCGGCAGCGGTTCAGGGTCTGGAACGGACAGCTCCTTCCCCTCGTCCTCATCCTCGGAAAACGTGAGTGAAACGTGCTGCTGCCGCTTCTGCTTGCGCAAAAAGTCAATGCAGACATTCTGCGTCATCCGGTAGAGCCAGGTGGAGAACGCCGCGTCAAACTGATACTGCGCCAGCGTCCGCCACAGCTTCAGAAACACCTCCTGCGACAGGTCGAGCGCGTCCTCGGCGTTTCCCGCCATGCGCCAGCAAATATTATAGACCGGTTTCTGATGCAGCAGCATCAGCTGCTCAAACGCAGCCGCGTCCTGCGCGGCCGCTCTGCGGATCAGGCTGTCATCCTGCAAGAGCTTCACCCCAAATCTCTCTTGATCCCGTCTGCGATCCGTTCGATCTCGTCCATCGTCGAGATCGCCGAAATTTTTTCCTTATAATAGCCGCTGTGCGCAACGCCGCGCAGGTACCATGCGAAATGCTTCCGCGCCTCCAGACAGGCGATGTGTTCACCCTTATCCTGCGCCGCAAGGCGGAACTGCCGCAGAGCCGTATCGACGCGGTCGCATAGAGGCGGCGTTTCCGGCACGGCCTCGCCGCGCAGCGCGGCCTGCGCCTGTTCGGTCGTCAGACCGGAGACGTCGCGCGCGGGCGCGGGCAGCTCCGGGATCTCGCCGAAGAACACGGAGTCCAGCAGACTTTGCAATTTTGTTCCCTTGCCGGAAACCAGAACAGCACTGCGGATCATTTTGCTCGTTTACTCCTTCCCAAGCAGCCGTGCGGCCGTGGCGCGGTTATTGTCCTCCTGACGGTTGAGCAGCTCGGTGCGGCGGCGCAGCTCCTCGCCTCTGCCGGCGAGCGCGACGGCCGAATCGATCAGGTCGGACAGGTCCTTCTCGTTGAGCGCCTCGAACTGCATATAGTTATTCTGCTCGACATAGTCGAGAAACGCCGTGACCTTCGGGTCATAGGCAACGCCGATGAGCGGCACGCCCTGTCCGGCGGCAAAGATCAGTCCGTGCAGCCGCATGGACACGACCGTCGTCATGCGCGAGAGCACGCCGATGACCTCGCCGGTGGACATCTGCTCGTCGATCATATAATACGGGATGCTCAAATGCTCCGTGACGAGCCGGCTGGCCTCGCCGTCGGTGCGGAAATTGATGCTGAGGAACACCGGCGTCAGGCCGTATTTCAGGTAGGCGTACACAGCGCCGGCGGCGAACACGGTGGCCTTTTCCTCAATGCCGGGCCACTTGCGCAGCACGAAGCCGATATACTTGCCCTCCGGATCCATATCATGCTCACGCAGGATGCGGTCGATGCGGCTGCGCTCTGCGGCCGGCAGCGTGAG